>Ga0315280_10000540_pt1 | contig 70369 bp, 79 predicted proteins | sample YL17G06_40_MG_FD_203697 | JGI IMG/M metagenome (GOLD analysis project Ga0315280, IMG submission 203697) | Sediment microbial communities from Yellowstone Lake, YNP, Wyoming, USA - YL17G06_40 | ecosystem: Environmental > Aquatic > Freshwater > Lake > Sediment | place: USA: Wyoming | collected... | reverse complement strand
CTAAAATTACTTCCAATTCCGTATTGTCTCTTTTTTGAACCATATGTATCATTTTTGAACCAATAGTATATAAAGAATACCACTGGTCAAAAGCTAGTGGTTGTTTATTTAGATGAGTCTATATTTCATCGATTGCAAAAAATCAGTCTAACATGTTTGTATCGATGTAAATCATCCGAATTCTTCTTTAGTATTTTTGCCTATTTTCATCCAAATCTTTAAATATCTAGTAATATTAAATATTATTATATATCATTAATAGTGAATATTGATGCCCAAAGACAATAGTGAACAAATAAAGGGTATGATTATACAACTTCTTGAAAAACATCCCGAGGGGTTAACTTTAGAGGATCTTTCTAGGATTATACACATGCATAGGCAAACTGTAACGAAATACATTCTTGAGTTGAAAGGCGCTGAAGTTGTGTACAGAAGATGGGTTGGTTCTGCTAGCTTAAACTATCTGAAAGGAAAGTTTGGGAAAAGTGAGTAAATGCTCAGGATAAAGTCAACAAGGAAAGAGCCAATAAAAAAATTTAACATAAGTTTGTTTCTCTCTCTCTTTCATCATAAAAAAGTAGAAATGAAAGGAAAGATTTGTTTAGCCTTAATTACATTTTTCTTAGCCTTTTTTCTTGTTTTTCTTCTTTCATTTCTTTATGTCAGGCAGAGCCAAGCGCAAATTGCAAATCCCGAAGTTGCACAGCCGTCAACTTCATCAGGAGCGTCAATTATAGGAGAATTTCAAGAAGATTATTACTCGGAAAGAATCAAGTATGAAGAACCATTTAATTTGGAGTTATATCCGTCAACTGTGAAAATAAACTTAACAGAGAGAAGCCTGACAATTGACGGCAGGTTCAGGGTAAATGGAACTGTTCCAGCAGGTAACAAATATTTTGGGTTCTCGTTTAATGCAGAATTATCTGACGGTGATTTATGGTATAGAGACTATGGTAGTAATGATGCACCAGTTCACTTGCAACCATCTGATTTTAATTATATAAAGTCTTATGAAACACCCATTGGAAATTTTAGTGATGTTTACTATACGGTTTTCCCTAAGATTCCAGTGGGGACAGACAAAGAATTCAGGTTGAGATTTGTCTTTGCAGAAAAACCCAAAACTTTTATCATGTATTTTGGAACTAATTCAACGATAATAAGCTCAACGATAACAACTCCTTTCTATCCGAACCAGAGAGCCATCTGCAGGGATAGTCAAAACATAATACATCTCATATGGCTGAAGAACACTACTGCCATTTATTACGCCAACTCGACTAACGGTATAACATGGAGGATAAACACGACATTCAGGGGAGCAACATCCACAGCAACTTCAACCAAATATGAGCCATCAATAAGCTGTGATGGCAATAACATAACAGTAGCTTATGCAGACATCATCGCAGACGATGTCATAATCGGAATATCGACAAACAATGGTGCTACATGGTCTTGGTCTAACCCTGTAAGTGACTGTGTTGGAGCTTCGAAATCTACCTTAGTTGAAAGAAGGGGGCAGAGGATATATGCGATTTACAAAACAGCAGAAAATGCTGAATGCAGTTATGGTGACATAAAGTTCTTCAACTCAAGCGATGGAGGAAACACTTGGTCATCACCAACAATATTATGGAATGGAATTGGTTGTGGCGTAAGCACCACTTACACTTGTTATTATTATCCTTCTTTAGCCGTGGATGGAACAGGCTCCAACAATGACAGAATTCATGTTGCAGTTCGAACTTCAAACAATGTAGGGGAGGATTACATATACTACAGGAATTCAACAAACTCAGGGACGAGCTGGAACACCCAGGCGACAATAGCCTCAAGTGTTGATACACCAGCTTATGAAAGCACTTCCATAACCTACTATGGAAGCAATGTCTATGTTGCTTTTTTTGCCAGCGATGTGAACGATATCTACTTTGCGAATTCAACGGATTACGGGACGACTTGGACAAGTGCTTACCGTTTAGATACTATAGGAGATGCGACAAACAGGGCAAAATTCCCCTCTGTAACCTTAAGCGTGACAACAGGACACCCAGTCGTGTTCTGGCAGCAGGACAACACAACAGCAAACAGAGAGAATATCGTCTACAGGAATTTCGATGGGACAAAATGGAATCCTGATTGCACTGGCGTTGGTTGTGTTTACAACGTAACAACTAACTTCTTACAACATCAGTATGTCAACACAAAATACTACGCTGGAAATTGCATAGAATTGGTCTGGAGAAATGGAACGGCTTCCCCATACAGCATAATGTATGAGGCGATAGGAACCTGCATTGACACAACACCACCAACCTATTCTCTAAACTCAACAAACTCAACAACAGCAGGAACAGCAGTTTCTCACAATCTATACTGGCAGGATAATGTGGGGTTATCTGGCTACATATTCAGCTTCTGTAACGGAACTTGGAATGGAACTCACTGTTTAGCGACAACAACCGTTCTATTATTGCCAAATTCCACTGACAACTTGGCTTGGAAGATGACCGATGATGTGACATGCCCAGCTAGTCCAGAAAGTGCCACTACTGCCTTTGCTGATGCAGATTACAACAAAACCAATGTTTCTGATGCCAACTATTTTTCACAAACAGCTTCTTGTGCAGCAAGCGATACAACTGGCGACTGCATTTACTCCAAGTATTCGTTCAATGTGACAAAAGTCAACACCACTGGACCTATAACTTCGATAGTATATTGCATTAAAGGATATTACCATTGTTTGGGAAGCTGTGTCATGCAGAATTTCTGGAGGAACACGACAGGCTGGCATGCAAACTCGTCACAGACTTTCGGGACGACCCCCGATTACACTTACTGCATAGCCCGAACCTCCAATATCGATTCCTACATCATGTCCGATGGAACATTCCAAGTGGCTGTATTTGCTATAGCACAAGGTGATACTATTGAAGCTGCTCAAACCATAGGCTACATAGACATAGTGAATGTCACGGTGACTTACACAAATGGTTGGATAAATGATACTTGGCAGTCAATGTCAGGAATAGGGAACTGGTCTAATGTTACCAAAACTGTTAATTCAACAATAGGAGCAACGATAGCTTGGTGTGTATATGCTAATGATACTTCTAACAATTGGAACGGAACTTCTTGCCAAAATCCATTCAGTTATGTTACAACCTCGGCAGAAGACACAGTATCACCAACCTATTCTCTAAACTCAACAAACTCAACCTTGGCAGGAACTTCTGTTTCTCATAATTTATTCTGGCAGGATAATGCAGGTTTAGCTTATGCTGTATTTAGTTTTGATAATTGTACTGGCACTCTGGAAAATATAACAGGAATGAGCTTATCAGGAACTTCAGTATGGAGCAATTTTACTGTAGGAATAAATTCAACAGTAGGTTGCACAATAAGATGGCGTGTTTATGCTAACGATACTTCTAACAACTGGAATACTTCTGATATTTATTCTTATGAAACAACTTGGGGAAAATGTTCTGTTCTTGACATACCAGGAAAAATATACAAAATGGGAGCAGATATTATAGATTCAACTACTTCTTACTGCATGAACATTTCAGCTAATAACGTTACTCTAGACTGTCAAGGTCATACCATAGATGGAGATGATGTAGCAGACTATGGAATTTATGTTTATCGTTCAGCAGCAACAACAACAAACATAACAATAAAGAATTGCGTTTTGACTGATTGGGACACAGTAAATATTTATCTTCGTTATGCAAACAACAATGTTTTAGAGAATATATCATCAACTTCTTCTCCAGATTATGGTTTGTATTTTGATTCTTCAAATTCTAATACTTTAACAAACATAACTGCTAATTCTAATTATAATGGTTTGTATCTTGATTATTATTCAAATTCTAATACTTTAACAGACATAACATCCAATTCTAATAGTAATTATGGTTTGCGTCTTTATTCTTCAGACTCTAATACTTTAACAGACATAACATCCAATTCTAATAGTTATGGTTTGTATCTTTACGATTCAGATTCAACAAAAATTCAAGACTCAACATTTAAAGATAATTCAGCTTGGGATGTCTCCTTTTTTACCGATTCAGACTGGAAACAAGAATTCATAAATGTGATAGGAACAGAAGATAAGCCGATAGTTTATTATAACACAAGCGTAACCATAGAAAATTGGTATAATAATGTTAGCGAGATAATACTTGGAAATGCAGATAACTCCACTCTGAAAAACATAACAATGGACAGGACTGGAACTGAAAACAATGGAATTTTGTTGGTTGATACAGATTATTCAAACCTGACGGATATAAAGGTAATAGATTTAGAGTATGGAATTTATCTACTAAAGGGTTCTAATAATAACAGGATTGAAAACATAACATCCAATTCTAATAGTTATGGTTTGTATTTTGATTCTTCAAATTCTAATACTTTAACAAACATAACTGCTAATTCTAATAATCGTGGTTTATATCTTCATTATTATTCAAATTCTAATACTTTAACAAACATAACATCCAATTTTAATAGTAATTATGGTTTGTATCTTGATTATTATTCAGACTCTAATACTTTAACAGACATAACATCCAATTCTAATAGTTATTATGGTTTGTATCTTGACGATTCAGACTCAAATACTATTAAAAATTCTAAAATTCAAAATAATACAAACTATGGAATTTATCTCACTACAACAGGAAGTACAGGAGCAAACTTAATTTATAACAACTTATTCAACAACACTAACAATTTTTACATTGGCGGAACTATCTATACAAACAACTGGAACACTACTAGACAAACAGGAGATAGAATATATTCTAATGGAACAGAAATAGGAGGAAACTATTGGACTAACTCTACTGGAAATGGCTATTCTGATACTTGCACTGATGCTAACCAGGATGGATTTTGCGATAGCTATTATGAATTGAGTGCCACAGGACCTAACAGGGATTATCTGCCTTTGAGTGATGAAGGTTTAGCTGCCTGGCTAGAAGTCAATCTTGTCAGCCCACCATTAACTTATAATGCTATTCAAAACCAGACCTTCACCGTGAATGCAACTGTTACTTGCAGGGGAGGAAACTGCGGAAGCGTCAATGGCACCGTAGAATTCAACTTCACTTCTAAATATCCTAACACACCAATCAACACAACACAAGGAGACAAACCATTCTACATCCAGGAGCCTCCCTATCCGTCCAAAGCTATGAAAGTCTGCTCTGTTGATCCTCTGAATGGAGATGGGCAGATGTGCTATGTAAACTGGACAGTAAACGCGACCGGTGATATCAATTCTGTATGGTTGATAGGAGTATATCTCAATTCTAGCGCAGGACTCAAAAACTACACAAGCAATGCAACAGTTACAATAACAACCTGCTCAGAGTACATTTCTCTTGGATGGAATGTGACAAACTTTACTGCATTAAACCCAAACACCAACTGGAATGAAGCTCCTGGCAATGCTGGTAGGCTCTACAACATCACAAACACAGGTACCTGCACGCTCACACTCTGGATAAAGGGGGTAAACCTTGTAAATGCAACCAATCCACAGAACATGATTTTGGTCGGAAATCTGAGTTGGAACAATGTAACAAATGATTATACCACTTCATACAACTTGACGACAAACTATGCCTATCTGAATGGTAGCTTTGCTCCAAACAAAAATCTTACAACATATTATTGGCTGAGCGTCCCACCAGTCTATGCAGGAGAATACAATGGAAATATAACTTTTTGTGGAAATTACTCGTCATTCTGTTAGTGGTAATCATGGAAAAAGAAAAGAAGATAATGTAATGCTAACAATAAAATATAGGATATACCCAACAAGAAAACAACAAGACTTGTTATGGAAGCAGTCCAATCTATTGACAAAACTGTACAACCAGTTCTTAGAGCAAAAAATCAAAGCGTATAAAGAGAAAGGTATAAACATAAAGAGGTTTGAGCTTCAGTCTCAACTGCCACAAATCAAAAAGGAAAATCCAGAATATAAGGAGATACATTCCCAAGTTTTGCAACAAGTTTCAAAAAGATTGACAGAAACATACAATGTGTTTTTCAAAAGAGGATATGGGTTTCCTAAGTTCAGGAGTTCAAGGTCTTTCTTTGGAATGATATACCCACAAAATACAGGTTGCAGGGTTGTTGGGAAGAAACTGTTTTTAGGTAAGGAAAAAATAAAAATTGTTTTACATAAGCCACTTCCAGAAAATATCAGGATGAGAACGATAACTCGGACAACTGATAATAAATGGTTTTTATGCTTGAGTTTCGAAAATGTTACCAAGCCACAAACAAACAACGGAAAGGTTTTGGGTGTGGATTTAGGATTGAAAAACATCGTTTATTGTTCTGACGGTCATTCGATAAAAAACAAAAACCATACCAAGTATTTCGATAAGCAGATTGCCAAGGTTCAATCAAGGCAATCCAAATGTAAAAAAGGCTCAAGACAGTATAAAAAACATCAAGAAACAATAAGCCGATTGTATGGGCAGAAAGTCAGAAAAACAAAAGACTTCCTGCATAAGGTTAGTCATACCTTAGTCCATAAAGAGTTCGATACATTCGGTTTGGAGAAATTAGAACCAAAGAGAATGACAGAACAGTCCAGTTGGCACAGGCTAAACAAATCTATGAGAAACACACAGCTTGCGTTGTTAGTGAGTTATATCCAGTACAAGGCAGAGAATGAAGGCAAAAGAGTTGTGTTCGTAAACCCGAAACACACAAGCAAGATTTGTTCTGTTTGTGGAAGAAAAAACGATGTAGAATTGTGGGATAGGGAAATAAATTGTGAGTGTGGTAATCGTATGGACAGAGACTATAATGCCTCTATAAATATAATGAACCTTGCGAGGGCATCGCTATGAGAAATCATATTTCAGAGAAATCTGAGAAGCCCACACCATTTATGGGTGGGTATGTCACGGATTCAAGGTTGATTGGTAAGAACAAACAAAACTGCTCATATTGCAAAGATTTCGAGGAATTAGTAAAAATAGTCCAGTTCACGCATGGTCCACGGCACTGCCGCTCACCCACGAATGACCGGACAATGGATATATTAAGATTGAATATATTTAAACCTTTTGGTTATCTAGAAAAATCATTTAGAATGAAAGGCAAATATTATCTTGCATTTATTGCTTTTTTAGCTTTTACTGTCTTTTCAACAACAGTTCATGCAATCGGTTTCGGAACTGTGCAAAAAGTATTTTTTGCTAATATAACTCAAGGAGAAACAGCTGAGTCTATTATACTCTTCTGGAACATCGAAGACACACCAGCCCAAATAGAGATGAGTGTGAGACAAACCCCAGATAATTGGATTGTAAAAATTAGACCTGAAAGATTCTTGCTCAACAAATCAAAGATAGGACCTCCTTATGACGATGGTGAATATATTGGATTGCCAGGTATAGGGGATGTTAAAACACTGCCTGTGAGGATTATAGCAAGTGTTCCAAAATCTGCAAATCCGGGAAGCTATGATGTCCTCGTTACTGCAAGATTAGTAGGTTCAAGCTCCGGGATAGCAGCCGTACAGGAAAGGACCTTCAAATTGGCAGTAGATGTGAAAAAAGCTCCAACTTTCTTTGAAACCTTAGGAAAAACACTAACAGATGCTTCAAACAAAATGATGACAAGTGGAAGGGAAGCGGTCAACAAATTCATAGGGATGTTTTCTTCCATACCCATTGATTTTCGTATAATATTTCTAATTTTGTCAGTAATAATTATTTTAGCGATATCTTGGGTGATTTATAAATATGTATAAAAATAAAAGTTCTATCTTAACACGTGAGCGAGAAATCCCACATTCTTTAGAGGTGGGATGAAAGCGAACTATAACCGATAAATATATACCAAAGCGATATATAATAATTATATGCCTAAAGGTTATATATCAAGCCAAACAAGTATCCATTTCATAGGATACCATTTTGTTTGGTGTCCTAAATATAGAAGAAAGGTATTGATGGGAAAAATAAAAGAAAGGATGGAAGAATTGATAAATATGAAAGCAAAAGAATTAGGGTGCGAAATCGTAACATTAGAAATTCAACCAGACCATACACATTTGTTCATACAAGGTAATCCCAAATTATCTCCTAACACTATTGTAGGTCAAATCAAAGGCTATACATCAAGGATATTGAGAAAAGAGTTCAAAGAGTTACGAACAAGATTGCCCACTCTCTGGACAAGAAGTTATTTTGTCTCGACACATGGTCATATTTCTGATAAGCTTATTCAAAAATATATAGAGGAACAGAAGGGGATGTAATGCTAACAGTAAAATATAGGATATACCCGACAAGAAAACAACAAAACTTGTTATGGAAACAATCCAACCTTCTAACAAAACTATACAATCAATTCTTGGAGCAAAAAATCAATGCATATAAGGAGAAAGGCATAAACATAAAGAGGTTTGAACTCCAATCTCAACTGCCGCAAATCAAAAAGGTAAATCCAGAGTATAAGGAGATACACTCTCAAGTCCTGCAACAAGTTCCAAAAAGACTAACTGAAACATACAATGTGTTTTTCAAAAGAGGATATGGGTTTCCTAAGTTCAGGAGTTCAAGGTCTTTCTTTGGAATGATATACCCACAAAATACAGGTTGCAGGGTTGTTGGGAAGAAACTGTTTTTAGGTAAGGAAAAAATAAAGATAGTTCAACACAGACCTATTCCTGAAAACATAAAAACAAGGACTATAACAAGAACCATAGACAACAAGTGGTTTTTATGTATAAGTTATGAGAATCAACCCAATTCGCAAGCAACTATTAGTAAAAAAGTTTTAGGCGTGGATTTGGGGTTGAAAAATATCATTTACTGCTCAGATGGTCATTCAATAAAAAATAAGAATCACACAAAATATTTTGACAAACAGATTGCTAAAATTCAATCAAGACAATCCAAATGTAAAAAAGGTTCAAGACAGCATAAAAAGCACCGAAAAACAATAAACCGACTGTATGGGCAGAAAGTCAGAAAAACAAAAGACTTTCTGCACAAGGTTTCGCATACCTTGATTACCAAACCATTTGATACATTCGGTTTGGAGAAATTAGAGCCAAAGAGAATGACAGAACAATCTAATTGGCATAAGTTGAACAAGTCGATGAGAAATTCGCAACTCGCTTTGTTAGTGAGTTACATCCAATATAAGGCAGAGAATGAAGGTAAAAAAGTTGTATTCGTAAACCCAAAACACACGAGTAAGAATTGTTCTGTATGTGGAAAGAAGAACAAAATGGAACTTTGGGATAGAGAGATAAACTGCGAATGTGGTAATCGTATGGATAGAGACTATAATGCCTCTATAAACATAATGAAACTTGCTGGGGCACAGCTATGAGAAATCATATTCCGAAGAAATTCGGGAAGCCCACTTCATTCATGAGTGGGCATGTCACGTGCTAGATAATAATTTAATTAATTTTTTCTTATTCTTAATTATAAACTCTTCTGGTAACTTGCCATAAACACCCTGAAGAGAGCTCAAAAAATCCTTGCTTCCTATAAATTCTATCAACCCTTCTCTCCTTTTCCTAAGAAGCTCCTTAGAAAAATATTTTTTTATTAATTTCTTTATTTTTGTTCTATCAACACTATAAGAGGATAAAATAAAAATATCTCTAACATCTTGCTTCCTCATAGATGCTAACTTCATAACAAATAAAATTTCAGGGCTAGCAGTTCTGAATTTTATCTTTTGTCTTGGATCTGATTTAGCTTTTAATTCTTTTATGGACGAGTCTTGAAATGCATCTGAAAATTCAAATGTTATTCCACTTTGCCTGTCTATGACTTTCTTGATTAAAACATCAATTCCTATTTTTCCTTTCCCAATTTTTCTTTCAATTCTGATGAAATCTTCCTTTTTTTCTACTGTTTTGTATCCCTCTTTTTTAAGAATTTCTTTTATCCCCTTTTCTTCAAAAGCAACCAAATCACAATCCATCGAAAACCTTGGAAAATCCGTATAAGCATTAAGAGCATAAGCTCCTATTAGAATTACTTTTTTGATTTTTTTCAGTTTTTCTAATATCCTGAAAACTTCTCTTTCACGCTGTGCGAATTGTTCTTGCATATTTCTTCTCCAAATAATTCAATTCATATTCAAATTCAAAGCTCCTCTGTTCGGCGAATTTAACTACATCTTCTAAAGGCTCTACAGGATAGTTGTCCATTATTTTAACAACGAAATCATTCTTTGGTATTAAGATGACATACTCTCCAAATTCTGGTTTGCCCTCATTAATAAATACAGTGATATCATGTTTTTTAAACAAATTTATCCATTTTTTTAAATCACGCTTTAAAACTTTTATGTAGAACGGACTTGACATCCAACTCCTATGCTCTACAGAGAAGTTTGAATATATCTCCAAAGCATTCAATCTAGAAAAACACCACTTCGTCTTCGCAGATCTTAATAATTCAATTACAACCGGTTTGAAAAAAGTTTCAAAAACAATCTTTGGGTTTACGCAAACATATTTACTTCTCGTTTTCCTTTTTATCCAACCATTTTTATTTAATAAAAATAACACCTTTTTCTTCATGTTTTTTGACATAAATAAATCTAAGAATATCAATTCCTTTGTGGAAAATTCGTTTTCTCCGAATTTGTTCCACAATACTGCGTATACCTGTTGAATATACTTTGGAATCATATTTATGGTATAAATTTTTTAGTATAAAAAGGTTACTATTAGGGTAACAAAATTCTGGAACAATAACTATACAAGTTCGATATCTTATATTTAAATGTGTCTATTTTTCCATCGATGTGTCTGTTTTTTCGACATATTTTTTTGCATTAACGTAATGCCATCAAAAATAAAAATTAGTAGAACTTTTTTCATCATTATTAATTTGATAAAACTTATTTTAAATAGAAGGACATGAATAAAAAAATCCTCATAGTTTCAATTATCTTAATTCTTGCAGTAGCTTTCATCCTTAAAAATTTTCCGAATGTTATCACAGGTTTGCTTTCTCAAATAGTCAATCTGAGTATTGGCATACAGAATTCAACACTAGCAAGGTTTGTGTATTTCTCTTATCCATCTGAAGTAACGCTTGGCAACACAGCAACTTTTAGTGTGAATCTGCAAAATATTGGAAACATGAATATAACCGCAGGAATTGAAATCTATGTTAAGAATTCCTTATTAACAACAGTGAGCTCCTCTTATGATGTGAACTACACTCTAGCTCCTTTGGATATAAGAAACTTCTCAGCGAGTTATACCCCAACTACAATCGGGACATACTGGGTAATAGCTAATGCAACTTACAACTCAACACTTGAAACCAAAACTGTAGAAGAGAACAGGAGCTTTAATGTCGTATCTGCACCTGTGATTCCGCCAGTTCCTCCTGTTGCTCCGGCCGCACCCATATCTGTGCCAATTATACCTGTATACAATCTTACTCTAGCCTACAGTAATTATTTCAACCTGACTCAAAACGAGTCCTTCATGATATTGGTCTATGCAACAAACTATGGGAACGTTGATCTGCACAGCCTCACACTATCCGCTTCAATTGAAAAGATAGAGCTGGAGGTACGACCAGATAGCATCTCTGTTTTGCCGGCTTTATTGACTACAATTTTCTCAATCTCTGTGAAAGTCCCCTCAGATGCAGAGCAAGGGAACTATACTCTCGATTTCAATGTCACATCTTCAGAAGTCAAACGAACAGGTAGAATAATTATAGCGGTCTATCCTGTATTGGTTTGCCCTGAGGTTGAAAGGGCGATAAGGAATTATGCAATATTGATAGACAGAATTTCATCGGAGGTAGAGCGAGCGGCTTCAGAAGGCGCAAATGTAACTTTGGCAAGAGAATATCTTGAGCTGGCAAGGCAAAGTCTAGAGAAGGCAAAGGAGCTCTACAGCTCGAATGACTGTGAAGGAGCGAAACAAGCGTTAGAACTCGTTAAAAAATATTTGGAGAGGATTGTTATAGAAATTACAAAGCTTCCTCCAAGACCATCTTATTGGCTGATTTTTTTGATTTTGATAATCATATTCATGCTAATTCTGATAATTCTCTTCTATAGGAGAAAGAAGGAAGAAGAGAAAAAGAAGAAGCGTGCTATTCGAAAGTCCAAACCTCGTCTTCGATCACATAGTTCTCGCACATAGGTTCCAGATCTAAAGACAATAGATAAGAGATGTTGTCCTCAGAATCAGAAGGATCGACAACAACCCATTTATAACTACCATTCTCCAGGGGCATTAGAACCTCTGCCCACATGTGATTCGAATTGAATGCCACCCTAGCTGGTATGCCAAGGCTTCTGCTGATTGCAACAAACAACCTAGCATAATCATCGCAATCCCCAATCCCAGCATTCAAGCTTTCTGAAATGTCAAAATTCGTTTCATTCTCAGAATACTGGAATGCATTTTTGGTAGAATCCTTTATGTTCTCTATCAGTTCAAGGATGCTCTGGTTGCGATTTATCGAGCTAACTATCTTTTGAATTTCTATACCATCTGTTGCTGAGTCGAAAAAGTCATCAGATTCCAAGAATCTGCTAATGTCAACATCGTATCTTTCAGCAACTTCCTTCATATCTATTTTAGGATTCAGTCTAATTTCCACCTCAATCTCCAATGTGTTAACATTATTTGTATAAATTGTAAAATTAGAAGTGATTGGTACATTTGATTTTATAATTTTTATTTCTGGTGAAAGGACATCAGGAACATTCGGCTTTAATTTAAGCCTGCATGCTTTTGCAGCCTTAGCAGTAAAATCAACTTTTATTGTCCTACTCTCATCAGCTCTCAACTCTACACTTCCTTTTTGTGTTCTGTTGACTATTCCAAACCCGTCGTATGAGATCTCTTCGTGCAAGGAAAAACTGTTAGGAGTAGCTTTAACAGCAAATGCTAGCGATAAAACAATGGCTATTGGTAATACTTTAAGATATTTTATCATACAGAACTATTATAACATAAAATTTATAACTGTTTAGTAATTAAATTTATGTAACAGAAGCGGTGCCAATTATTGATATTACTGCTGATGTTGTGTTTCCTGCTGGGATACCGTAAGGTATCCATGCTCTCAGATTCCAGACCCTAACTTGCCCCGGCTTTAAACTGCTACCACCTGATAACAGATAGTTTCTTTGGCTACATCCAGTTGAAAATATACCAGATCTGTAATCATATTTGTATATATAAATTTTTGTGCAGTCCCAATATGCTGCAGCACAGTAGTTTTGCCATGCACCACTAGCGAATGTAAATACTGCCCATGGTTGTCCAGTAGAAGCTGTAAGAGTGCCTTGAACATAATTACTAGATGTTATTGCCAAATCTCGAGTACTCGGATCTCCTGTATCGGCATTTGCTGAAATACGTAAAACTGCCCCAGTAGCATTACACATTCCCCCTACTGTTGTTGTTCCGTTAGTTAATTGCCAAAGATATTCACTACTTGTATTTCTAAAGTACCCAACACTCCTGTTTGTAATACCGCCACCATATGCTGTTAGACTAGCTCCTGTTGGTGTATAAGATATGTTCCACTCTTGCCTACCTACGAAATAAAATGTAAATAACGTGTCATTGGCCATTGCTATAAGCCCTCCAGAGCTGTATCTAGTAGAAATACCAGTGTCGAGAGGATTGGTCTGTTCAGTCTCATTTGTATTAGCGAATGCATAAATATCTGTCAAATTAAGCGATCCTGAATTTTTGACATCGATTGTTTTATTACCGGCATCTGTTCCAGGAGTGGTCAAGTTCCAAACAAGCCACGTTGGCAGGATGTTCATCTGCGCTACCATTGAAACATTTACTGTTACATTTACACTTTGAGCAGCAACAGATTTTGTCGCGGAAAACACCAAAAAGAGCATTGCTGACAAGGATGTCACAAGCAACAAAAGCAAGATTATTGTCGTTGATTTCATCGGTTTTCCCTATATAAATTATTGTTTACTCTTATATTTAAATATTATAGTTAAACATTAAATATATATAATAGCATTAATAATTATTATATATGGTAAAAAGGTATGGTAAAAAGGCAGAACCAAAAAATCTAATCCTTAGCTTGCTTAAGGATCATCCAGAAGGTTTGACAATCCAAAGACTGGCCAAGCTAACCGACATGAGCAGGATTACAGTCACAAAGTATATTCATGAGCTTATAGGCGAGGGAAGGATACTTGAAAGGAAGATTGGTGTTGCAAGACTGATGTTCTCAAAGGAGAGATTCTTAGAAGTCGTGAGAGAAGAGGATATAATCAAGAAGTTAAGAAGAAGATTAAAGTAACTATATCCATTCTATGAAGTTCATCTTTTCTAAATCCCTGAGCATTTCTTCTATTACAGGTTTGAGCTCTTCAGGCCTTAAAATTGCTCTTTTAGCAACTTCCTCTGTTATTTCATCAACAGTCTTCTTACCATCGCACATTCTCAAAATACCAAAAGCAACTTTATCTATCTTCCAAATAGAAGAGCCGTCGAAGGTGGCATATAAAGTTCCTAAATGGTCTATTACCTTGAGCTTTTTGGCTTTTAACGGCCTTTTTTCCATATAATACCCTTAATTATCAATAATCTTTAACATTTATTCTTTAAGTTTTCATTAATATTATTTGATAAAATGGTCAACTACCACCGTTTAAAAACGGTGGCTTGTAACTGACATCAGGCGATTTAGTGCAACGAGTATTGCCTTCATTTGTCGCTACGATTGGTTGGTTGACGAGCAACCTGTCCAGCGAGGCTTTGCCAAGTTGGAAGATGTTAAAGCTTGCATTAAGGTCTGCACTATGAGAAAAACCACAGCTCTTGCAATAGAAGAATCCCTTGTTCCTATTAGTCTTATCTATAAATCCACATCTACTGCATCTCAGGCTTGTGAATCTTGGATCAACCAAGATTATTTGTTTTCCTCTCTCTTCGGCTTTGTAGATGAGAAACTTCCTGAACTGGTAGTAAGCCCAATTGCTTCTTATCCTATTGAACTTTCTTCCCTTCCTACCTCTTCTAATGTTTATGAGTTCTTCCATAGCAAAGAAGCCGTAAGGTTTCTCAACAATTTTCTTACTGAGACAGTGGTTATAGTCAGCCATGAACCGTCTCTCCCTTCCACTAAGTCTTTTGAGCTTACGCTTAGCAGAACGGGTGCCTATGGCTTGGAGCTTTTGTCTCAGGTAAACATATCTCCGTTTGATACCTCTTATTTTATTTGCTTTTATGATAGTATAATCAGAACAGACAGCAAAATTGTTGATACCCAAATCTATCCCAAGAACTTCTTTAGCAGCAGAGGGCTCAACAGTTCCATTTTCAACAACAACTTTAACCCTACAAAACTTCCTGTGAATTCCGATGACTACACCCTTGACTCTCCAAGAAAAATACTTATGGAAATATTCGGGAACTCTGACAAAATACTTCTTTCTGCCTTCAACAGTTGTGAGTTGTATTTGACCGCTCTCAAGAAAAATTTTGGAAGTTCTCAGGTCGAATCTAATGCTACTAAGCAAGCTCTTAGCAGTCTTCTTTTTGTATCCATTTCCCTTAAGCATCTCTACGGCATTATCTCTTGCACATTGAATAAGTGCAGAAGGGAAGTTGGGAAACCGCTCTCTGACTTTTCCATAGAGAGCCTTATGGAGCTTGTTCTTGGAGTTGGTCTTAAGCTCAAGACACTTCTTTATGTGAAGATTAGAAATAGCATTATATTGTTTAATCGTCTCAAAAATCTCATTTGTGATGGGAATGTTCAAACTAACTACTCGTTGCACAGTTCATTATTATTGTTTTCAGTATTTATATTTTGGCAATTCATCCACTCTATAAATAGAGGTGGTCTTCTTGCTAGATAAAATGATAAAAGCGTTTTTGATTGTTTTAATGGCCTTATTTTTAATTCCTTCAGTCTTTGCTATTTCTGTTGGTGTCTCCCCTTCGGTCCTAGAGCTAGGAGAGCTAGAAAAGGGGTCTTCAAGAATATCCAGATTTTTCATAGTGACTTCTTCTGATGAAAAACTGATAGTTCAGCTCGAAACTGCAAAAGCTGAAGCAGATTTCTTTTATAGAAGCGATTACAATAAATTTTTAATTAACTATTCCGAGGAAGATCCTTCAACGTGGGTTGAATTCTTTAGAAATCCGGTTGAATTGATTCCTAGCGATAAAATGGCAACTCAAGCTGGCTATATAAAAGGTTGGAGAGAAATAGAATTCTATGTCAAGGTGCCAGATAATTCAGAACCTGGATACCATGCAATAACTATAATACCTATGCCATTTTTCTCAACAACATACGGCGGTGGAGTGGGTATCAGATCCATAGTATCGATACCACTTCTATTTAAAGTTCCAGGAGCTGCAATTAGAGAAGGGAAAATACTTGATATAAACACAGGTGATTACAAAGATAGCAAATTGGAGGTAAATGTTTTTTTCAAAAATACAGGGACAACTACGATTTCTTCCCAAGCAGATTCTATAGAAATATACGATAAATACGGAAGACAGGTAGGTTCACTAAAATCCAGCCCAGCTCTGGTAAAGCTAGGCGACACAAATAAATTCACAGCTCTCTGGGATGTGAGAGGGTTAGAGTTTGGAGAATACAATGCTTCCACAAAAGTTTGCTACCGAACTGGTTGCGCATACAAACAGGCAATGATCGAACTGTATAAACCAAAAGTACCACTTGTTTACCCGGAAGAAAAGAAACCGTTTCCTTTCTGGATAATAGTTATGATTATAATTGCGATTATAACTTATATCATCTATAGGCGAGCCCAATGAAGAGAAAGAGCAGCAGAAAATCTTTATTGTTTGTATTCATACTACTAATTGCAGTTTTGATATTTGTTTTTCCCAAGCCCAGTGTGAAACAAGAGCCAAAGGAATTTGTTAAGAATATGACAACCCAAAGTTCAGAGGACTTATTTTTTGTTTATCAAACAATTAGGTACCCTTCCAACGTTGAGATAATTCAGTTCAATCCAGAGGAGCAAGGGATTACCATCGGCCTGGTGGTCGACCCATGGAACCTGAATTTTGGAATAGTTCCAAATGGGGGTAATGCCGGAAGAAGGTTTCTTGTTTTGACCAACTTACAGGACAATGATGCAAAGGTTGAATTCGATGCCTATGGCAACATATCATCAATGGTGAGTTTTAGCAAAAACAATTTTATTTTACACAAGGGCGAAGAAGTAAAAATTGACATCACCTTGGCAACTTCGGGCCTGACTCAACCTGGAAATTATACAGGAGAGATAGATGTTACAATCAAAAGATCGAAATTCAATTTTATAAAAGTCTTTTAGGTGTTGAAATGAAAAAAATACTTTTTATGCTCTTTATTTTGCTGTTGATTATTTTTAGCGTGAGTGCGCAAGTAATAAAAATTGAAGTTGCTGAAGTTTTAAGTGGAAACATAACTTCACTAGTTTACAATCCAAGTATAGATACAAATATTTTCAAAATTACAACAGAATTTTTCAACACAGGAAGCATCGGATATAAGGCCAGAGCTAGGCTAGATGTTTTCTCTCAGTCAGGTTTGTTATATACAGGATGGAGCAAAGAAGCTTCTCTAGTACCTGGAATTAAATCAAGTTTTAACATATATTGGTTTGAGCCTAACATAACTGGAAACTTTTCAGGAAGGATAAGAATTTATTATGCTAATGAAATAAAAGAATTAGAAATTAAATTCGAAATCAAAAATTTCACTATCTCGCAAGACATTTTTGAAATATCTGACCTTAGAACTTATGATAATTATGTAAAGTTCTCTTTGAGGAGCTCTCAAACTGTAAATAGTGTGATAGCTTTCCCATCGAAATATCCTTTGGGATGGATATTTGAGCAGACAAAAATAGAAAAATTAAATCAAAACGATAAGATAAGTGTTTCACTACCATACCAGCCATCGTTATGGACCCCAAGCGAAGTAACGATAGCAGTCGTAACTGAGGACGGAAAATATTATTCTAGCAAGACCTTCATCCTTGTGAAAGAAGAAGGGCTATTGAAATACGTACACTATCTGACCGATGGCCTAAGGGTTCTGCTGAACATTTAGTTAGCATTTGAATGTTAAATGCATGACAAATCACAACCATATGTATTATATATCACTTAACAATAATGTTTAAATATAGTGTTTAACCATATTAATAATTAATGAGGAATAGTTTTAGATCTTCTTCGGGTGTCTCGGGAAACGACTTTGAAAGGAGAATCTTCGAGCTTTTGGGTAGGAATTTAATGTCCACCTCTCAGCTTGCTAGAGAGCTTGGGATGAGAAGAGATGTTGCTGCAGGCTATTTGGAAGCTCTGAAGAATCAAGGTAAGCTCGATCTCTCTAAAGTCGGAAGGTCCTATGTCTATACAATTTCTAAAAGGCGAAGAAAATGAACAGGACAATTGCAATAGTCTCGGGCAAGGGCGGAGTCGGCAAGACAACCGTCACGGCGAACCTTTCTGCAGCTTTGATGCAATTTAAAAGAAATGTGATAGCTTTAGATGCAGATATAAAGATGTCAGGTCTTGGATTGCAATTGGGAATGTATTATTTTCCTGTAACTTTAAGCGATGTACTGATGCAGAAGGCAAATATCTTTGAAGCTGTTTACATTCATCCTTCTGGTTTAAGGATTATCCCAGCTTCCTTGTGTGCACAGGATGTTAGGGTTTCAAGATTGAAGGATATTCTGAATGATCAGTTTCTAAATGATAGCATTGTGTTGGTTGATGCACCACCAGGCTTGGAAAAAAATACTTTGTCTGTTTTGAAAGCATGCAAAGAACTCTTGATTGTAACGATACCTGAGATTCCTGCAATAGCAGATGTGATGAAGACTATTATCGCTGCTAAAAAAGCTGAATCCAAACCGATTGGCATAATTGTCAACAGATACAAAAGAAGTGAAAAAAATCAGATAAGTGTCAAAGAGATAGAATCTGCTTGCAATGTTCCGGTTATCGGCGTCGTCCCAGAGGATAAAACTATTAGCAAGAGCATTTTCAAAAGAGTTCCTGCTGTAATACTAGAACCATACTCAGCATCAGCTATAGAATTCAAAAAAATAGCAGCAAATCTCATAGGAGAGAAGTACCTGCCTCCGAGATTCCTCCCATTCAAAAGATTTTTTAGAGGATTGAGAAAATGAAAAGAATTTTAATATCCTGTTCAATTATTTTTTTGTTATTAATAATTCCATCAAATGCTAAGGCAATACTCCTAATAACAGGTAATGTGACCCCATCAAATGCTTGGCTTGGGGAGGGTATTTCATTGTCGTTAGAATGTAGTGATGATCAAAATCTAACAATAGCAGAGACTTATGTTAACATAACAGGTCCGGGTATAAGTTTTCCAAGGATAGATCTTTACGGTTATGACAGTTTATATTCAACAGTAATCGACAGTTCATCTTTAAATGGAAGAGGGAGGTACGATGTTACTTTTAACTGCAAAAACAATAATTCAGATTTTAATTTCACATCAGCATATTTCATAGTTTCAGAGCTGATCAGCGGTATCAATGCTGTTAAACCAAGTCCAGCGTACATTGGTGATTCAATTGAAATAGATACAATAGTTAAAAAAGATGATACAGTATTATCTTCTGATGTTAGCTTTCAAGTATATTTGAATGGACAAGAAACACCTATAAAATATCCTCTTGCTTATGGTGCAAACGGTTGGATGTTAAAAGTCGATGCTCCATCAAGTGAAGGTGTCTACAATATAGAAGTTGTTGCAAAATATGAAGCAGCACAAGCAACCGCTACATCTACTATAGAAATCAAAGAGCCCTTGCAGTTTGAATTGATAGACATAGACAAACTGTGGGTCAAGCCGAGCGACAACATAACCATGACTTTCAGGGCATTATTCAAAGGTCAGGAGATTTCTTTAAAGAGCGAGTATTTCAACATACAGATAAATTCTGTCAATCAACCGATACAGGAGATATCTCGAAGTGGGGGTTACTCTTATGTCAAAATAGTAGCTCCGCAATTATCTCCAGGATCTTATGACATGAAAATAAGATTTGCTTACATGGCTTCAACAAAAGAATTTTCAAGAACAATAGAATATGTTGTCCCAATTAATGGGATGATACTGGACAGTGGCAACAAGTCGGTATACACCCAAATGAAATTCACTAGAAACGGTACAGAGAGACTAATTACAACTGACAGTTCTGGTTCCTATTCAAACTATCTGCCAATCGGTATCTACAGTGTTCAATTGATTTTTCCGAGTGCAACACTTTATCTCTCAAATGTAATTATCGACAGTTTTGACAATCCAATTAGGTTTGACCATCCAGCGGCTAGCATAAACATTCCAGGCATTCAAGACGCTGGAGTTTTTGTCTTCGAGGTTGCTCTCTCTTATCAAGATGCATATATTGAGATGAAATACGATGATAGCAGGGTAAGTGATGAATCAAGGATCAATGTCTACAAATGCAAGAACTGGAATTTTGGGAATAGGATATGCAGCGAGAATTGGACCATGGTAAATGCCGAAACAGATTCGGTTAGGAATTTTGTTAAACTGAACACCACAAGTCTTTCTGCCTATGTAATAGGATATAGGAAGACTATCAGAGTGAATTCTGCATCAGACAAAGATGTCTACAATCTCAAGGATTTAATCAAAATAAAAGGACTAGTTGAGGACGATAGCAAAAATCCTGTAGGTGGCGCAGAAATAAAAGTATCAATCCAAAACACCTCAATATCAGCATCAACAAAATCAGATCCATCTGGAATTTTTTCTCTTGAATTTCTCGGCCCTAACCAGGAGGGCGATTACAACATTCTTTTAACAGCAGAAAAATTGCCATACTTCGGTTTCAATCAGACTATTCCAATTAAAGTTGTAAAAAGTGAAGGATTCTCTGTTGCAATTGCAGATACGATCAGAGTGAGACAGGGGGAGAATTTTACGGCCGAAGCATCGCTTATCAGTTTAGGTCAGACTGACTACTCGAATCTGACAATATCTTTGAATGGTGTGCCAAGAGAATATTATACTCTATCAAAAACAATTGATAGGCTGCTTTCTGGTGAAGAAAAAAAGATACCAATTACATTTACAATCCCTGAGGACGCTAGCAAAACAACTTATTCTGCTACTCTAAGAGTTGAATCTAGTAATTTCATCGCAGAGCAGACATTTGCATTGACAATAACTACAGTAGGTGAAAGCAACTCTAACACCCAGCCCACTGGTGCGCCGTCATTCACTTTCCCAATATTCAATCTACCAACTGCTAAGATTGTGTTGCCAGCTTTCAGCTCAGAGATAATCTGTATTTCTCTATTCGCTATCGCCAGCTTTTCATTTGCATACATCATGAAAAGGAGAAAGAACAAAAACATCGAAAGACCGGACATCAAAAATCTCCTGTTAGACATAAGAAGGGAAGTGAGCAGAGAATTGAACGAAAAAGAGAGATGAAATGAGAACAATTGCAATAGTCTCAGGCAAGGGTGGAGTCGGCAAAACAACAATCGCTGTTAATTTATGTGCAAGTCTATCAAAGGTGTTTAACAAGAACTCTATTCTTATAGATGCAAATTTAAACAAAGCAGACGCATCCCTGCAACTAGGATTTACAGACTATTCTCTTGCATTGAACGATGCGATAAAGGGCAGCTGCAATATCTTTGAATCTATGTATACACTTCCAACTGGTATGAAATTCATCCCTTCTAGTCTTAGAGATGAAAAGATTAATATAAAAAACCTAAAAGGGAAGATAAGAAAGCTAAATGCTGATTATGTCATAATCGATTCAGCTTCCGGTATGGGGAAGGAGGCTATGTTTGCTATGAATGCTGCAGATGAAATTTTGATTGTGACAACTCCTGATATTCCTGCTGTTAAAGATGCTCTTAGGGTTATAACTCTGGCAAAAAATTTAAGAAAAAATATAATCGGCATAGCCTTGAATAAAGTTACAGGTGAGAAGTACGAGTTGAGTGTCAAAGAAATCGAAATGATGTGTGATGTGCAAGTGATTCAAATCATTCCAGAAGATGTCAAAATCAATGAGTCAATTGCAAAGGAGATGCCAGTTATACTATACAATCCAAATTGCGATATTTCTTTTGAAATGAAAAAACTTGCAGCAAAAATATCTGGTGAAACTTTTGTTCAACCCAAACTAAGTTTCTTTCAAAGAGTTTTTAAAATTGACCTTTTTCTAACTCTTTTATAAATTCGCCTATGTTTCTAGTCCTTCCTTCTATTATGTCTTGCTCGCTTTTTTCCAACTGCTCCATTACTTCTCTGCTCTGCAAAGTTTCTATGGTAACCTCTAAACTTTCCAAATCTGCTTTTGGTATGCTGACTAATCTTTGCATTTTTATCACTTACTATTAATTGGAACAGAATATTTAAATCTTTAGTTTTAGGTTTGAATTTACGCACAACTATTGATTTATATATTCCCACAGAATTAATAAATATGAAAACTGTTAAAGAGTTTGGCATAATAAGGCAATTTTTAAGCGAAGTAAAGGATATGAAGAGAAGGTTAATAAGGGTTGAGAGTATGCTTGCAGAAGAACAATTAACACCTGAAGATTGGAAAGAAATAAGAAAATCTAGAGAGGAGATAAGAAAAGGAAAATATGTAACATTAGAGCAGTTGAAAAAAGAGTTACGAATTAAATGACTTTTTCTATTATAGTCCCTAAACGAATAAGAAGAAAGATAAGAAAATACCCTGCTGACTTGCAGAATAAGCTAATTAGGAAACTAGATGAATTAATGGATTTTCCTAAAGGCTTAGACATAAAGAAAATTGGAAACATAACTTACAGAGTAAGGACTGGAGATTTCAGAATTATTATCGATGTCTATTTTGATAGAAGAGTTATTGAAGTTGTTAAGTTAGATGTTAGAGGAAGAATTCACTACTAAAAGCTTTACTAAATTTGCATACAAATCGTATCTAAAATTGTAATACAATGCAGGGGGTGGGATTCGAACCCACGAAGGCACTAAGCCACAGGATTTCTTCTTCATCTTTCATCAGTACTCAATATAAACTTGAGTCCTGTGCATTTAACCAGGCTTTGCTACCCCTGCATCCTATAAATACTTCTTTTAATTTAAAAACTTAAGCAAAAATGGTTTAAGCTACAGTTTTCAGCTCGCTCTTCAACTGTTCTATCTGATTTCTCAGACCAGAAAGTTCACTTTCTAATCCTTCGGTATAAGCTTCAGATGGCAACTCCTCTTGAAAGCCGCTCGGCCTGAGAAATTCTGAGTCGAGTGATGCCAACCTTTTGTCAACCGCCTCTATAGTACTCTCAATAATCTTCATGTTCTCATACCTTATTCTGTCTAACTCGTTTAAAGTCAAAAAGGCATTTTTAATTACCTCCATAGTTTTTCTTAGCTCGCTTAACAGATTGAGAATTTGTCTATACCTTTCCAATTTAACAAACAAAGGAGCGAATGCAGGTTTCGCTATTTCCTTTTCTTCTGCTACTGGTTTTGGTATTTGAGGTTCATTAGCTAGTCTAAAAGATTCAGTCAATGCTTTATCTATCTCCTCTGCAGAAAACCCTTCTCTTCTTAAAGATTCGATAATATCAGATTCAGGAACATTATTGGATAGAAATGCGCTTACTCTATCTAAAGGTATGAAACCTCTTCCGATTTCCTTCTTTTTTCCAAAGATTGGCATCAATTAATAAATTGTGTTTGTAATAGAATATAAGTTTTTAATTAATGCGCTGGGCGGGAATTTCCGAGCTTAAAGCTCTTTTGAACCCACGTTTGCAGGCTTAAAGCTCACTGCCTTGGCAAGGTTCTACCATTTAAATGTCAGTATCTTAGACCAATCCAGAATGTTTTCACTGGACTACCAGCGCATCACCCAAATATATTGCCAAATCCTTCCATTGCCTTACCTTCTTCTTCCTTAATTTTCTTTATTATTTTCTCCTTTTTTCTATCTTTAATTTCTTTTATTAAATCTTTTGTTAGCTCTAAAGCTTTCTTGCATTGTTCATCTGTTCCTGAGATGTAGGAGTAATAGCCTTCTTCTTTTCCAAATCCCTTAGCTTCCTTAAATATTAAACTAGCCCTTGAGACTATGTCATCTCTGAGTAAAGTATCCTTTACTTTAGCATAATCTTTTGTTTCTATCAGCAGCAACAATTCCATCATATCACTTTCTCCTTTCCAAATATTTTTTTATTGAATTCCTAGTAAAAGAATCTATGTCTAGCTTCAACGCATCACTAGGTTTAACCCATTTAGCCTCTTGTATCTCGCTATTATCTATTTTGACATTCAAAGATTTGGCTCTGCAAACAAAATCAAGAAAAATGAAATGTTTCGGCTTGAAAAATTCCTCTGAATTTATAGCTTCCTGCAATATTAGAAAATCTATTGACTCTATTTCAAGTCCGACCTCCTCTTTCACCTCTCTTCTAAGAGTTTCCTCTGCTGTTTCGCCAACTTCTATATGACCTCCTGGCAGTGTGTATTTGCCATGCCACTTCCAAGATCTAGCTAGGAGAATCTCCCCTTTGTCATTCAAAATCAAAGCTCCAACTGTAGGTTCAGGGTATTTCTGTTCCATTCTAATCAGAGCCCCAGGCGAGATTTGAACTCGCGACATCCTACTTACGAGGTTCACCAACAGCTAAATTGTTTTAGGCGCTCTACCAGTCTGAGCCACTGGGGCGTCCAACCTATATTACTTTGCTAAACTAATATATAATTTAAAACTTCTGGTGGTTAAAATGCAAGAAGCAATGCTTTGGCACAAAGAGAGGAATGGGATAAGGTGCGACTTATGCGCTAGGAGATGCTTCATAGCAAAAGACCATAGAGGATTCTGTCTTGTCAGGATAAACAAGGATAACAAGCTTTATACTCTAACATATGGCAGGCTTTGTTCAGTCAATGTCGACCCCATAGAGAAGAAGCCTCTGTTCCATTTCTATCCTGGAAGCAAATCACTGTCTATAGCCACCCAAGGCTGTAATTTTCGATGTCAATTTTGCGATAATTGGTCAATAAGCCATGCCGTAGACGGAACAAAAGAGAAGCTAGAAGGAGAGGATTACACCCCGGAGCAGATTGTCGAGATGGCAGAAAAGAATGATTGCAAGGCTATTAGCTACACCTATACAGAGCCGACAATATTTTTCGAGTTTGCCTATAAAACTGCTAAACTAGCCCACAGGAGCAACATCTTGAACACTTTTGTCACAAACGGTTATATGACCGAGGAAGCTGTTAAGAAGATATCAAAATATTTGGACGCAGCTACAATAGACTTCAAAGCATCAGGAGACCCTGAGTTCTACAAGAAGTTCATGTCAGTTCCCAGTGTTGAGCCAATATTTGATTCATTGAAACAGATGAAGAAGCAGAGGATATTTATGGAGATCACCAATTTGATTGTTCCTCAGGTAGGGGATAGCATTGAGCAATGCAAGAAACTGGCACAGTGGATAAGCAGTGAATTAAACTCAGACATACCCTTCCATATCCTTCAGTTCTATCCTAGCCACAAACTGATGGAACTGCCACCAACTCCGATAGCGACTCTAGAAAAATGTATAGAAGAATCAAGGAAAACTGGGCTAAGGTACGTCTATATTGGAAATGTTTTTGACCACCCTGACGAAAACACCTATTGCTACAACTGCAGAGAACTTTTGATTAAGAGATCTGGAATGAAAGTAGAAAAAGTTAATATTGCTAAAGACAGATGTCCGACATGCGGTCTAAGGATAAACATGCTTGTGGAGTAGTGTTTCTCAGCAAAACCGTAGAGTAAAAGTATTAAATCTGATAATCTATAATTGTATCCAACTAAACAATTATGTTTCAAAACTTAAATACTCATAATTTCGAAATTCTTCTTATGGTTAAAACCATAAGCTTCCTTTCAGAGAGGGTAATAGTGAAACTATTTGCAACTGTTTCATCTTTGTTCGTATTCTTTTTGCTTATTACAAATGCTCTTGCTCAGGTGCAATACTACGGTATTGATGCAAATATCGATAGCAGTGGAAAGAGTTTTATCAAATTAACAATAACATTTGCAGATCCTGAAACTTCGTTTAAGTTTGACATCATGGGCAGAATCGAGAATTTAAATGCGACCAGCATCGCTGGTCCAATAAATTGCAAATTAGATGTAAGCGGTATAAGTTCAGTAGATTGCGGTCTGAGTTTGACACGGGAAAAGAGGACAATTGACATAACTTTTGAAACAAATGATTTTATCAAGAATTTGGATCAGAAACATTACTTTGATGCTGATTTTGGATTGAACAGAGATTTGGATCAAGTCTTTACTTTTGTAAGATTGCCGGAAGGTATGGTATTGGCTTCCAGAGAACCATCACCAGAAAATGCGACTACCGGCAGCGATGGCAGAAGAATTATAGTTGCATGGAAGCTTACTGACATCAAATCAAATCAGCCTTTGAGGTTTGAAATATTGTACGAGCAAACACAGCAACCGCCATTATTCCAGCTAAGACTTAGATATTTTGTTGTTTTTGGCATAGCTGCTGCAGCTGTGACCAGTTTTATATATTTGCGCTATTTCAGAAGACCAGAGAAGCTTGTGCTTTCTGTACTAGATGACTATGAAAGGCAGGTAATGAATATCCTGGTTGCTTCAGAGGGAGTTGTTAGCCAGAAAAAAGTGGTGCAGGATACAAACCTATCCAAAGCTAAAATTAGCAGAGTTGTCAAAAGTCTTGTTAGCAGAGGCTTAGTAGAAGTTGAAAGGATGGGAAGGACGAACAAGCTAAAGCTTGTGAAGAAGAAGTTCAAAATTTAGCCATTATAAGTGCTGCTCCACCTAAGATCAGTAAAATTCCAAACCATCTTACTGGTGTTATAAGCTCGTTGAAATAAACTCTAGCAAGAAGTGCTGTCAGAACATAACCCAAAGCAATGAGAGGATACACGAAGCTCAGTTCTGCTTTTGAAAGAATTACAAACCAGAGCAGGGTGGAGACTGAATATAAGATAATTCCGATAAATACATATTTTTGAAAAATCACAGAAAACAATTTCTTTGACAGAAGCTCTGTCAGTTCTATTCCACCCAAGTTCATCAAACCTTTTTTCATAGAGATCTGTCCGAAACTCCCTAAAACCACTGTAATCAAGAGTAGAATGATAACATCCAACATTTTATTCTTCCTCCTCATTAAAAACTATTTAGTTTCCTATAGAATAAATGTTTTTAACATATCTCAAATTAAAACCTATTTTACACCTTTTATAACAAAAATATGACTTATTTTACCTTTAGAAACAATTAGAAACTATATTTTAACTTATCTATACTATTTGAGAGGTTTTTTATATTAGTTCTAACCCCCTGTAAATTGTTTCAAGAAGTTTTTATATACCATATAAATACAATTAAATTTTAGAAAAAACCCGAGTAACTGTTCACTATAGACTACACATGAAATGGTGAACAGTGAAAAGCCAAAAAGAGGATTAAAATGAAAGAAAAATTAATTGCAAGCTTTTTGGCTGCGTTAATGTTATTCGCACCAACAGCTTTGGCAGCAACAGCCTTGAAGGACTATCCAACCTTCCTGGCAACAGACCACACACTAGACGCATATGTCGTAGTTGGGTCAGCTGCTAAGACTGAGGATGTTGCAGGTGCGATTGACATAGCATTAAGATTAACAGAGTTATCATACGTAGAGAAAACAGTTACAGGAGCAGCAGGAGCAGCAGTAGACGGAATAGAGAAAGATGGGATAGGATTCAATAACAACAATCTTGCAACAGGATCTTCAGCAGGAGCTTCAACCATTACAAATGCATTCCCAAGTGGTAGTATAGTCAAGAGTTTCCACTATTCAGGTCTTAAAGATTCGACTTACAAATGGAAGGCAAACGACTATGACTACAGAGAACAGGTGGATCTTTCAGGGATAACAATGAGGAACGACTACGGAACAAACTACATCAACGGTACACTTACCATGGTTGTAGAGTCAGGAGATGTAATATACCAGTATGTGTTTGAAAAGGCAATCAACCTTTCAACAGCAACAACAGCAGGTACAACCGGAACTATCGCTAACCCAGAGTATACCTACCCAATTAACATAAAAATGTTGGGCAAGGACTTTTCAATAGTATCAGTTGGAGACAGTCAGATAAAGATGCTACAGGGTTCTATTGGAACAGCAACAGCAACAACAGGTATAACATTTGGAGATTACACAGTGTACTCTGACCTAGGTAGCAACGCTGCTTGGGCAAGAGTTATAATTAAAGACAAAGACGGCAACACAAAAGACACCTTGATAATTAGCCAGGCAGACAGCAAGGATTCAAGTGCTGCTGGCTTAACAGTAAAGGTTACAGCGGTTAGAGCATTGCAGGACGGTACAGTAGTCGGAACTGACTTGGTAGTCGGTTCGACAACAGCAGGAGTGGAGAAGACATACGATACTTCTGCTGACGTGACATCAACAGGAACAGCAAGCGACTTGTTCCCAGGTGAAACAGCAAACTGGGGAATACAGGTCTCTAGTACTGGATTTGCAAGTCCAGGCTCGATAACTGCAACTACAGCAAATATTCAGGTTGTATACAAGCCAACTACAACACAATATATAAAAGCAGGAAGTAAGTTATCTTTGCCAAATAACTATGGAGATTTAGGATTGGAAGGATATAATACCGACAAATTCGCAACAATAACAATTAAACCAATTACAAGCATATCCGCATACAACTACTCTGCTGATACTCAAGCATTTGGAAGCTTGAATGGAATTGAGATAACATCAGATCCAGCAGGTTCTATAATAAGCAGGGCTGGCAACGCTTACAGTAAAGCATATATATTGCTAAACTATTCAACCGGAAGCAATATATATCCAGTAATGATAGGCTTCTACGATTCAAGTAAGGCAAAGATAATTGTGAATGGAACAGCTGAGACATCAACAGTAGGAACAGGGAGGAATCTTGGATTTACACTAACACAAGAACTACTGACCTACTGGATGAACGCCAATGATTCATTGGCTTATCCATTCAGATTAAACTACGGTAGTGCAGGAGAGCAGGATTGGTACCTCAATGTTACCATTTGGCCTAATGGAACCATAATCAGAAGCATGACAGTTGGAACAGCAGGAACCCAAGACGTATCAATAGGATTCAGAAACAAAACCACACCAGTATGGACAACATCAGCTGTGCCAGAGTTCCAGCTTGGTGTAACATTAGCTTCAGCTGAGGCATACGATGTCAATGCAACAACAGATAGCACTTCACCTTCTAGCATAGGTGTAGCTACCCAGGATATATTAGACAATATGGGAGTCATAATAGTATCCCCAAGCGCAAATTCAGCAGGCGACAAGGTTGTATTTAAGATTCCAGCCAAGACATTAGCAGCAAAAGTTTACTTCGGTAAGCTTGGAGCAGCAGCAGCAGCAGGAGCAGTAACATACCACGACATAGTACCAATAACAACTCCAGTTGCCAAGATGGATACAGATCCTGAGATGGCAGTTGGTGGATCAGGAAGATTAAAGAACATAGTAACAGTTGGTGGACCTTGTATCAACAAGATTACCGCTGAAGCTATGAATCTGACCTATCCAGCCTGTGGTGCAGCTTCAACCATTCCTACCAACAAAGCGATCATCGAAGTGAAGGATGACGTCTTTACAACTGGTAAGAAGGTTGTGATTGTAGCAGGTTGGGAGAAAGAAAACACAAGAACAGCCAGCTCTGTATTGCAACAGTATGGAACTCTGCTTGCAGGCATTACAGCCTCCAAGGTAGAGGTAACCGCAGCCACAACAGCAGGAATAACACCTGTGTAAAACAACGCAGCTCGAAAAGGAACTTTGCTTCCTTTCCCTTTCTTTTTATTTTTGAAAAACAAACTAATTCTTTAGGATGAAAATGGCTCAGCGGAAGCACGATGAAAAGGGATTTAGGATAAGCTTTACTAAGAATAGGGTAATCTTTATCCTTTCTTTGTCTGTTGTAGCATTTGTCGCTTTATATTATCAATTTTTTGTGCCTAAGCCAATAACTTCGGTACTATATGGAAATTATATATTGAACTTCAGGGCAGACCTCAGGGAGGCTAGCAAAGTGCCTGTCTATCCGTCTGAAGATGCGTTGTACCGCGAGATGATGCACGGTCTGGTTCAAAACATAACAATTGCTTTCAAACCTGCTAGTGAGAGTGAAAACCCCTATTATATTTTAGAGATTTATGAGTTGTTATATCCAAAGTTGCCTTTAGCATATTCTAGACTTAAATTGAACCCGAGTTTCAATAGAGAGCCTTTAATAGTCGATTCATACGAGAACCTTCCTGGTAAGATACAGAACCCAATCATAGCTCTTGTACATCCAATCTATTCGAATGAAACATCGATAAGAGTGGACGGACATGTGGTGACAATCAAAGGGAAAACGCCTAAGGATTTTGATTTAGCAGTTGATAAGTTTTTAATAGTTACTTTAGGAATTGAGGTATAGACATGATTAGAATAATATTTTACCTTTTATCGGCTTTTGTAGGAATTTACATTAATGTTTGGTATATGCTGCTAATCTTGGAAAATAAATCTAAACTTTTAACTAGAAAAAAAGCAAAGAAATTCCCAAAGGTTTCTATCTTAATTCCTGCTCGCAATGAAGAGAAAAACATAGGGGATACGATAAAATCTGTTTTGAGCATGGACTATCCAAAAGACAAGCTTGAGGTGATTGCTATAGACAATGGTTCTACCGACAGGACATCAGAGATAATCAGTACATTCAAAAAGGTTAAACTGTTGTCAGAAAGAAAATTAGGTAAAGCAAATGCATTGAATAAAGGACTATCTATGGCAACTGGTGAAATAGTTGGCACTCTTGATGCTGATACTTTGGTAAATAAAGACTGTTTGAAAAAGACTATCTGGTATTTCGAAGATCAAAGCGTAGGGGCAGTTACAAATTTTGTAAAGGTTGACAACGAAAAAGGGTTACTTGGAAAGTTTCAAAAAGTGGAGTATGCATTCTCTGCGATAACCAAAAAATTAATTAGTATTTTGAACAGCATGTACACAACTCCGGGTACACTCTCACTATTAAGAAGAGATATTATTCAAGAGATAAAGTTCAGCAACGACACTCTTACAGAGGATATGGATATTGCTTTGTCCATAATAAAAAAAGGCTACAAGATAGTCAATTCTCTCGATGCAGTAAGTTATACAATAATACCTAGAGGCTTTAGAAATTTGGCAAAGCAGAGAATAAGGTGGTATAGGGGATTCATTGAAAACACTATTAAACATGCTGATTTGATGTTGAATAAAAGATTTCCACATCTAGGCTTTTTTATCTTTCCGATGGCCTATATAACAATTTTAATAGGTATTGGATTTTTATCAATAGTTCTTTTAGATTTTTTCAACTCATTACAACTTTTTATTAAAAGTTTTTTCTATATACCAATTGCAGATCAGTTGAGTCTTGTACCTGGCAGTATACCGAGATTGGATAGTATTCTTATGTCGTCTTATTCCTTAATTTCCTTTATCTTTATTTTTTCCACCTCTTTCGTCCTCTTACTCTACTCATTAAAACTCCTTCCATTATCAAGATTATACTTCTATGATAAAAAAAGATGCAAGAGGGACATAGCACTGTTACCGTTTTATATGCTCGGTTATTACTTCTTGATAATGCTTCTCTGGTGCTTTGCTCTTTTCATGGAATTGTTCAGGTGGAAGAAGAAATGGTAAGGCTGAACATCTATACCAAGGCATTTCTAATCTCAGCTGGAATTTTTATCATTGGTATATTCATAGGAATGAATGTAGAAAAATTTGTGGCTTCAGATTTCATCAGTAGAACAAGGTATGTCGAAGAATCTGTCCAGGAGATTGAGCTTGAGATGCTTTATTTCCAGGGTTTGAATGAGACATATTCTTGCAATTTTTTAGGCGAAATAGTCAGGAGAACCAATAATAACTTGGACGAGCTCTCAGGCCAATTGTCAAGGTATTCGGAGACAAATGTCCTATTCGGTGGCACGGATGTAGAGAATTTGAAGAAGAGGTATACTTCTTTGTTAATCAAAGACTGGATACTGCAAGAGAGAATTAAAAAAATGTGTGGTGACAAGACTGTCACAATTTTATATTTCTATGATAGAAGGGGATGCGATGATTGCATAATCCAGGGCAACATCCTGTCGATATTGAAAAACTCCTTCAGGGAAAAGATAATGATCTTTCCGCTTGACAGGAGGGTTGATTTATCAATGATAGGGGTTTTGATGAGCAGATTTAATGTCACCACAGTACCATCCATTGTTATAGAGGAAAAAACTTATTCTGGTATAGTTGTTGGAGAAAAATTGGAAAGAATAGCTTGCAGTATTCTAAATGAAAACATAACCGCCTGCTCATAGCAGTTTTAATTTTCCTGTTATCTTATCTATTTTTTTCTCTTCGGCAGGACCGATGCCAATGCATGTTATAGTACCAGCTTTTAATTGAGTCAAGCCAGCGTCTCTGACAAGAAAACACGGAAGCTTTGCTTCTTTTGCTTTTTTATGCAATCCTCTAATCTCTTTCAAGCTGTTAACTTTCAAAACAACCTTCTCGCTCCCGTTTTTCTCCCATTCTTCTTTAGAATCATCATCAGCAAGTTTAAAACTTCCGACAGAGGCATGAGCCACGTGGGCTGCCATCTTGCCTTTACCAATTTCCTTAAGCACGTCTCTCCTGAAGATGATGACTTGTTTATACGTCACATAATCCCTAGCCATTCAGCAAAGAAAGGAATCGCTATATAGCCGGCATACGCTATCAGAACACCCCTTGCAATTTTTCCCACCGCAGTTGCAACAAAAAATTTTTTTATATCGTACTTGCTCATCCCACTTAGTATTCCAACTATGTCGAAAGGGAATGGTACAAAAGCCGCTATCGGAATTATCCAAGCACCATATTTTTTAAATAAATTGGTGAAGAAAGAAACAAATTTCCCTATAATTTTCTTTTTTGCTTTCTTTTCCTCAATGACAGACCTGCTTCCTGCACCAACGAAATAGCCGGTTAGCTCACCAACCGCAGCTCCAAGTCCAGCAGCAATCCCAACAACCAATGGGGATAGACCAAGCCCACTTGCTGCAAAAATAATTACGGTGTCAATAGGGAATGGAATGAACAGAGTTGATGTTCCGACAGCACTTACACCAAATATTGCAAGATAAGAGAATTGCAATATAAGCTTCTTTGCCAAAAGAACAAAAGTTGTCCAAAACATTATAAAAATTATTAGTTGGTTGTACTATATTAGTTAGTTGTATTATATATCAATTCTTTTACATGAAGACGGATAAACTATCAGAGAATCTCCCGAATTTATTCGTGGAGAGTGTCAATTGGATGACCGAAAGCAAATACTTAAGGTTTTAACTAACAATCTAATTATTGTGATACAATGAAAATAATAGTCCCTTTGGCAGAAGGATTTGAGGAGATAGAATCTCTAACTGTTATTGATGTCTTGAGAAGGGCTGGGATAAATGTAGAGACTGTTGGGATCATGGGGTCTGTTGTCTCAGGCTCACATGGTGTGAGAGTGATGGCAGACAAGAAATTGCTTGAGATAAATGCAGACGAATACGATGGGATAGTTCTGCCCGGAGGGAGTCCCGGGTACCTAAATTTAGGGAAAAGTAGCAAAATAATAGAAATTTTAAGAAGGTTCGATTCTGCTGGGAAGTTGATTGCTGCAATCTGTGGTGCTCCGTCAATTCTTGCCAAGGTTGGTATACTAGAGGGGAAAAAAGCAACGATATTCCCTGGAATGGAAAAAGAGCTTCCCCATCCAAGAGGAGAGAAAGTGGTCGTTGACGGAAATATTATAACTTCTCAAGGTCCTGGCACTGCTATGGATTTTGCTCTCACAATAGTTGAGGCTTTGCAAGGAAGAGACAAAGCTCTGCAGTTGAGAAGGCAATTGGTATACTAGGAAAGCTTTAATAGAATCTTTTTATTCCTTATATATGAGAATTATTTATAGCTATAGCCCCGTCATAGCCCCGTCGAGAGGATGATTTTTTGATCTCGCGGAGTCTAGTGGTCAAGGATAGTCTTATGACCTTGAAGTCAGGCTTTGGATCTTCAATCTAAAGCGCAGATAAAAAGATGAAGAGTAGACACCTGAAGACCGCAGTTCGAATCTGCGCGGGGCTATCATTTAAAATTAAAAGAAAGTATTAAATTGTAAAATCAAAAAGAACTTAAATTCATTTTCTATATTTAGAATAATGGTATCACAAATCGGTATGGTAATTCTTGCAAACCTGTTGCCGACAATAGAACAAGTAGGTGCCATCCCTTTAGGTTTATCTTTGGGAATGGATCCTTTGACAACTTTTTTGATATCCGTAGCTGTGAATTCATTATTGTTTTTCCCTGTGTTTCTTGGATTGAAATTCTTTTATAATTCCTTTCTCTCAAGGATTGGTATTTTTAATAAATATCTGGAAAGAGTTAGAAATAAGGGAAAGACCTATGTTGACAAATTTGGAGTTATAGGAGTAACTTTTTTCATAGCACTGCCTTCTCCTCTGACGGGAACTTATACAGCTACTATATTGAGTTGGCTTCTGGATTTGGATTGGAAGAAAGCTTTTTTAGCAATATTCCTAGGGTCTGTTATTGGTGGATTGATAGTTCTGACTTCTTCTCTTGGCGTGTTGACTGCGTTTAGGTTATTTTTTAAATGATTTTTAGATAAACAACCAAATATTATTTAATGAAACCGAAGGAAATCTTTAAAAAAGTCAAAAAACAGGGAAGGAAGAATTTAACCGAATTTGAGTCAAGGATGGTTTTGGAGCATTATAAAATTCCATTAACAAAAGCTGGAATTGCAAAAACAACTGAGGAGGCAGTTGAAATCGCTGAAAAAATTGGTTTCCCAGTGGTTTTAAAGATAATCTCTCCCGATATAGTGCATAAAACTGATGTTGGTGGTCTGATTCTCAATATCAAAACAAAAGAAGAGCTGAGGAATTCTTTCCACCAGTTGATATTCAATGTGAAGAGAAAGGCTGCTAAAGCAAAGATTTCTGGCATACTTGTTCAAAAAATGATCGAAAAGGGGAGAGAAGTTATTATCGGAGGCAAAAAGGATAGCCAGTTTGGTCAAACCCTAATGTTTGGTGGTGGTGGAGTCTTAACAGAAGTTATGGAAGATGTAAGCTTTAGAGTCTGCCCTATTAACAGAAAGGATGCTGAGGAGATGGTTAAAGAGACAAGATATTTTAAAGTTTTGAAAGGATACAGAGGCAAAACATGCGATATTGACGCATTAATAGAAATTCTGCTCAAAACTTCTAAATTGCTGGAAGAAAATCAAGAGATAGTTGAGCTGGATATAAACCCTGTTATTGCTCTATCGAAAGGTGCGGTTGCTGTTGATGCAAGAATTGTGATTGATTGAGATGCCAGATTGGAAAATTCACTTGTTGTTTGGATGTGTATTAGCGATATTCTGGTTCAATATTTTTTACTTTGGAAAATTCCTAGCAGAGCCATTCAAAGCAGTCTTTCTCCTTCTCATTTCCTTTTTCTCAACGACCTTTGCGGATATAGACGAGAAGAAGAGCAAAATGCGCAGTTTTATCTCTTTTGTCCTAGCGTTTTCCATTTCAGCTGCTTACATTTTCTTTTATACAAAGACTTGGCACTATGCTCCATTTTATTTCTTTATACTATTTTTTATTTTCAGATTCATACCAAGCAAGCACAGAGGATTCACCCATTCTTTCAAGTTTTCAATCTTTTTTTCGGTTATTTTGACTCTACTTTTATATTTTATTTTCAATTTGAGTCAAAATGAGGTGTTGCTCTGGTTCAGCATAATTTTTTTGAGCTATAACCTTCATCTTTTCTTGGACGCTTTATAGCTCTAGCTAGATGGATAAAAACAGAAGGAGAAACCAAATTTTTCAGAAACAAAAAGAAAAAGGAAAGAAAAAATAAATTATCTCTTCTTTTTTCTCTTCAACTTATTCCACCTCTTTTAAATTATAATAATATTTTGTGCAAGCTATTATAAATAATTTTGCAATTTTTTTCTAGTGAAATTTTTTCAGAAAAATAAAAATTTCTTATATATTTGTTCAAATCAAAAAATATTTTATGAAAATCAAGTTGTCAGCAACATTCGAAGGCAAATGCTCGATATGCGGAAAAGAATCTATGGTCTTTACTGCTGGGGACGAAGATACTAAAAAAACTGTCACAGTTTGCAAGGAATGTGCAGATAAGATGGGAGAGCTGCAGACTTCGGAAGTCATAGAGAAATATGGAAAAAAAGATGAGAAATCTTTTGAAGAGGGAATAAAAATAGAGAAGCGCGCTGAAGCAGGCTAATTTAAATATCAAGCTATAATTCTCTTTTGATGAAATTCTATGAAGGTTGATTATAGCAAAGCACTTGATAAGATAAAATTTTGGAAGAAAATTGTAGAAAATGCAAAAGATTTTACTGGCACCTCTCCGCCTGGGCTATTCGTTGGCAGGGCATGGTACCCTAAAGTTTATGTGGGAATTTTAGCTCCTACTCAGCATCAGGAAAATGCAGAAATGCTCGATTTTCCAGAGAAATGGTATCAGCAAAAAGCTAGCATCGAGCAGATTTTGGATTACAGAGGACAGCTAATCTATTCTAGGTTTAGATCTCCAGTTAAAAATCCTAAGGGCAAGCTAGTGGAAGTGACGCAAGAACTTGCGATGGTAAAAAAGCCCACTGATGTGGAAATTCAATTAAAGAAAAATCCACAATTCAAATTCACTTTCAACGACTGGTTTGCACCCATAGGGAATCCTGCTCCTGTTCTTGAAGCAAGACTTATTGAAAACCCTGTGGTGGAGAGAAAAGTTGATTACTTGGTCTCAGATTTTGATTTAAAAGCTCAGGACGCTGTTGTTGAGCTGTATAAGGGTGCTATACCAGTTAGTAGAATCCAGAAAATATTTTCTGCAGGCTTGCTTGGTTTACCGATTCAAAGGAAATTTGTTCCCACAAGATGGTCTTGGACAGCAATTCATGATATTATAGGCGAGGATCTAAGAAAGAAAATAATTAATTATCATGAATTGTCAGAGATAAGAGTTTTTCATTCTGACTATATAGGGAATCACTTTGAAATTTTACTTTTACCTGGTACATATCAATACGAACTTTTAGAATGTTGGAATTTAGACACTCTGTCATCCTTCGGTTCTGACTACGAAAGCTATTGGGGTAGAAAAAAATATGTGGAGATAACAGGGGGAGCTTGGTATGCTGCTAGGATAGGTGTGCTTGGATATCTTGAGAAGATAAAAAGACAGGCAGCAGTTTTAATAATTCGTGAAGTAAGACCTGAGTATTTTTTGCCTTGTGGAGTTTGGGTAATAGAAAACGCTGTAAAAGGTGCACTCGAAAAAAATTATGAGAAATTCGATTCGCTTGAAGAGGGGTTTACTTCTATTCAAAGCAGATTAAGAATTTCAGTTGAAAGATATGTTCAAAAAAGCAAACTTCTGAAAAATTATTTGAATCAAAGAAAAATTAAAGAATTCATTTTACATAGTTAACTTTACCACTAAACCAAGGTCTAAAAGGAACTCTCCAAGAATTTATGTTCGAATTCAATTTATAAACTTCTCTGATAATATCTCCACCTCGTCTCTTTTTTCCAAAGCTTCTTTTTTCGGTATTAATTATGTCAGCTCTTTTTAAGACATTCAAATAATGTGATACCCCATGAGCCCATTTTCCACCAAAACTGTCAAGATTATTGTTCTGTTTAATTAATTCGACTAATTGATATCTATAAACCTCTTTTTGCTCCAAAATTATCTGAAAAATATCATTTAAAGATACTTTACTGCCAGGCTTATTAGGATACACCTCATTAAAAATATAAAAGACATCGATAACGGAACTCACTTTTCCCTGAAATCCGTTAATTATTTCATAGATTTTAAACCACTTTTCGGTTTTTGGCTCAAACAATTCTAACCATTTTAATACTTTATCTTTAGTTAAAGTCCTAGTCCAAAATCTCCAATACGTCCCACTTTCCCTTTCCATTGTTTTTATTTCAATATTTGCTAATTCCAAAATTTCACAGATCGAATCTCTCAATGATTTGCTTGAAACACAAAATTCAATTTGTGGTTTTACTCCTAACCCTGCTTCGAAAGTTAAAACTCCTAAGGCAAATGCCTTTCTAAATCCTAAATTAGAATTTTTAATTATTTTTGGTTCATCAACAAAATATGTTTTTGTTCCAGAAGGGAAATCAAAAAATTTATTTAGGTATCTCGCGATAATTTTGTTTCTAAAAGTAAGAGACCATTCGTTACTACCTTTTACTGGTTTGACTTTTGTTAACTTTATTTTAAAAGTACTCTCTACCCACCTTTTAAATTTTTCTACTGCTTGTTTATCTTCATCTGATATACGAATAAAAGAGCCATAAAGAGTTCCATCAGCTGCATGAGCACCAACAATTTTACAAAGGTCAATTGTTAGTTCTTTTGCCGCTTTTACTGGTTTAGAGAATGAATGATTGCATTTTATTAGCTCAATTTTCTGGAGTAATCTGTTTCTTAACTCTTCCTCATTGAAATTTAACGACTCTTTACAAATCTGTGTTATAGTTTGTAAAAATATAATAGGGTACCATTTCCTACCGACTCTTCTAAGACGTTGAGTTGTCACTTTAGATACTTTAAGTTTAGATGCTAAGATCGCGTCTAGATCTTTTCTTTTAAATTTCAAGTACAAGTCATTAAGTATACTACTAACTTCTCTAGATAATTCTTTTCCAGAAGCAAGTATCCACTTAAACGGTGTATCATCTTCTGTTTCATTATGTAGTTTAAACAAATCTAGTTTTATCATTCTATCACTGTTAATTTGCAAATAATTAGTAGAAATAGTTTATATACTACTTTCGAGGGACCTTACTTCCGGTGGTTCCGATAAAATTAAGAGAATTTGCGAAAAAGTGCAGATAAAAGACAAGTGGAAGAGCAAAAGCAAACTACTGAGAATTTTAAAAGGACAAAAGAAAGATAAAAGAATTTTCCTTTAAAGAAAACCCTAAATAAACTTCAAAAGATTCAAAAAACAAAGCGGTGCTTACCAGAGTTTATATATTCCACCATATTGCAAGGCTAGCACTAGTAGTACGATTATTATTATGATTATTGCTATGGTTTTTAATTTCATTTTCTTCTCCTTTAACTAGATTTGGGAAAATGACTACTTAAAAACTTCTAAAATACACTTAAACATTATTAACTGAACAGTGGTATACACTACCAACAGTGGTAGGATTTCTATAAAAGCAAGGCTCAAGCAAGAATAAATCATGATTTCAAAGAAATTGGGTATAGTTGTCTTGGCAGTTCTGACAGCATTGCTCTTGTTCTATTTTTTCAGCTCTTATGGCAAAGAAACGAACAAAACGCTTGTCACAGTTGCAAGAGTGATAGACGGAGACACTCTTGAGCTTGCAAATGGAAAGGAAGTTAGGCTTCTAGGGATTGATGCTCCAGAAAAAGGGCACTATGGGTATGAGGAAGCAAAAAATAAGTTGAAAGAGCTTGTGCTTGGCAAAAACATTGTTTTGGAAAAGGATGTGAATAACGCGGATAGGATGGGGCGTTTGCTGAGGTATGTGTTTGTTGATAGCACTTTTGTGAATTTGGAGATGGTAAAGCAGGGCTATGCGAATGTCTACATCGTATTGCCTGACAACAAGTATGAAAAAGAACTGATGCAGGCTGAGAATGAGTCCAAGAGCAACAAAATTGGCATATGGAAGCTCTCAGAATTTGCTGATTGCATTAGCATATCAAGCTTTCGTTACAACGCAAAGGGAAAGGATAATGAAAACCTCAATGACGAGTATGTTGTTTTGAAAAATGATTGCGATTTTTTTATTGATATGACTGGCTGGGCTGTCAAGGATAGGACTGCTAACACATACATCTTCCCAAAGTTCGGGTTAGCTACCAAAAAAGAAGTCAAAATCTGTTCAGGAGCTGGTACTGACACAGAGACAGAACTATATTGGAACAACAAATTCCCTGTATGGGACAATTCTGGAGACACACTTTATCTGAGAGATGCAAAAGGCAACCTTGCTTTAACAAGATCATACTGAGTTATAAAGCCCTTTCTCTATTTCTTTAATCATCTCTATCCTTCTCTTATACCTACCACCAGCAAATTTCGTCGTTAACCATACTTTTACAATCTTTTTTGCCGTTTTTTCGTCGACATAATCTGCTCCAATAACTAGTATGTTGGCATCGTTATGTTCCCTACCAAGTCTAGCACTTTTCACATCATTGCATAAAACAGAGTAAACATTTGGATATTTGTTTGCCACAATGTTCATTCCGTTACCTGTGCCGCATATAAGGATTCCCTTGGAATGAAGATTTCTACTTACATATTGTGCAACATAAGACGCAAATTCAGGATAATCAACACGCTCTTTTACATCAGGTCCGAAATCTATGTAATCTAGGTCTAGTTCACGTAAATATTCTAAAATTACTTCTTTAAGTTTGTATCCTCGGTGATCAGAAGCAATTGCAATGTTAGGCATTCTCTCACTTTATTGGCTTAAATTTTTAAAGTATTAAGTATATATGGAAAATTATTTATAGGTATTCCATCTTGCCTATTTATTTTTAATCACTCAATAATATATAATGATTTTTGAAGATGCCATTAATGCAGCATACAAGGATTCGAGAAGCATTCTTTCCGTGGGTTTGGATCCTTTACCTGAAATAATTCCATCTGGTTATTCGTTGATAGATTGGGTAAGGGAAACAATTGATGCAACTTATAAATGTGCCTTAGCCTTCAAAGCAAACTTATCTGGTTATGTTGGTAGAGGTGATGATTTAGAAGTGCTTAGAGAAGCTTGCAAACATACACATGAAAGAGGACGCATATTTAAGGTGGATTGCAAAGCGAATGATGTTGGCTTTACTGCTGCTGAATATGCGAAAAGATATCTAAAAGAAATAGATGCGGATGCTTGCACAGTAAATGCATTGCCTTGGCTAAATGATGTAATAGATTCATTTACTCCTTATCTAGATCAAAAAGGAATCTTTGTTCTTGTTTATACGACTAGCCCAAATTCAGAAATGTTTTGGGCAAACGCAAGAATAAATAACATTCCAGCATGGAAATTTATGGCTTTGAAGATTGCAAATGAATGGACTCAAAAATTGACCAAGCAAGATTATTCACCGATTGGGATAGTTGCAGGACCTAGAGACGAAGCTCTTGCTAGGGAAATAAGAAGTGTTTGTGATACACAGGTTGTTTTAGCTCCAGGGCTTGGTGCACAAGGTGTTCCTGTAAATATCTTAAAATATCTTAAGAAAGAAGGAGCATATTTCCCAGGTGTAATTGGAAATGTGGGAAGGGATATTTTAGGCGAATGGAAGAAATTCCCTGATGAAGATCCATTTGACTCGATAAAAAGGAAAGCCGAGGAATGGAATAAGAATACAAAAGAGGCACTTACATGAAAGAAGAGGAATTTATACTGTCTTTGATAAAAGAAGGATGTATTGGATTTTTTGAAGAGCCTATAAAATTATCTTCAGGCCAAGATAGTTCTTGGTACATAAATTTGAGGCTACTTCAAAACGATTTTGATAAACTTGATAATTTTGCTAAATCTGTTGTAGATTATTTAAGTGAAAATGGACTTGATAAGCCTTTGATTGGTGTTCCGGAATCAGCAACACTGCCAGCAATTAAAGTCAATGAGAAATTAGGTAAAGAAAGTTTCATTTTACTACGCCAGCAATTGAAATCGCATGGAGTGCTTGGAAAGTTTCCATACAGTGTATCACCCACTGACATTTCTGGAAAGGCATTTAATCTTTTTGAAGATACTGGAACAACCGGAGATTCGGCGATTACAGCAGCGTTGCATCTATATGAAGGAGGAGCAAGAGTAGAAGACATCATAATTGCTTGTTACAGAGAAGACAGAAGGTGGGGAGGAATGCTACCACATGAATACATTAGGCAACATTTAGGAGTACCTGTATATTACATGAGTAGGGCTACTACCATTTTACCACTTGCAATAAAGGAATTGCACCCAAGCGGAAGGGTAATTGAAAGTTTAAAGAAAGAATATGCGGGTCATTCTGAAATATCAAGATTATTAAATCAAATTTAGTTGATAATAAAATTTTAAGATAAATTGGAATATGTCATTATGAGATACAAAATAGGAGTAATTGGTTCTGCGACTGGCAATTTGGTAAATGAATTGACTCCAATAGCCAGAAACATTGGAAGAGGAATCGCGCAATATGAAGATATTTTAATGACAGGTGCGGGTTTAGGATTGCCGTACGAAGCAGTTTTGGGGGGCGAAAGAACTTAATGGTTTGACTGTTGGTTTTTCGCCTGCATCAAATCTAAAAGAGCACATAGAAAATTACAAGTTTCCTACAGAAGGGTTTACTATGCTGGTTTATACTGGTTTTGGACTCAAGGGGAGAAATGTTGTAATGATCAGAAGTTGTGATGCAATTGTTTTGATTTCTGGAAGGATAGGAACATTAAATGAATTTACAATTGCCTACGATGAGAAAAAACCTGTAGGTGTTCTGGAAAACAGTGGCGGTGTCTCTGGAAGAATTAAAGGCATTTTGGAAGATGTCGATAAGAAAGGCGGAGAAGTGATTTTCAATAGCGATCCAAAGCTTCTTCTTAAAGAATTAATGGAAAGTTTAGGAATATGAAAATTTTTAAATTACCCTTCTTTTCTAGTTGATTCCTCTAATTTTTCCGCTTCTTCTGGGCTTATAAGACCACCCTCTACTGCGATTTCAAATACTCGGCTGAAAACCTGTTTCCTCATAGCATTCTTTTTAATTCTTTCAAAACCCTTCGAATCAGAAGTTATTTCTTTGATCATTCCATTTTCATTAGCGAAATATTTCACACCCTGAAATTTAAGTTCAATCACTTTATTATACGCTTTTATCACACCCTTATCGCACTCTTCGCATTCGAATACTTGATATTCTATATATCCAAAATCATTTGGTATATGAGACCAACATGCATGCTCTAATGTATGTTCACAAGACACAGGAATAATATTTACTGGAATAAATCTACCATCTTTGTATTTGTAAACAATTTTTTCAAAGATATTTTCGTAAGGTTTCATATTGTTTTCATTAGTAGTTAGATATTTAAACTCATCACAAAAATTTTTAGTCCTTTCAATTTATACAAACTCAAATCCTTTTCTTACTCTATTATTTTTAATGTTTAACAGGCCAGTACTCCACAAGATCAAAAAAATAAAACAGGAAACACCAACTGTTAAGAGTTTTCAATTTGAAGATTCAAAAATAGCGAAAGAAGCCAAGCCTGGTCAATTTCTAATGGTTTGGGTTCCACGAGTTGATGAGTTTCCTATAAGCATTGCCTCTGTTTCTGAATCAATTATTGAAATTGCTGTCGCAAATGCTGGTGAAGGAACAAAAACCTTGCATGAAAAAAAAGTTGGTGATTGGATAGGATTGAGAGGACCAATAGGAACCAGCTTTAACTTGGAAGGAAGAAAGGACATTTGTGCAGTTGTTGGAGGTTATGGTTCAGCTCCTGTCAGATTTTTAGCTGAAAGTTCGAAAAATAAAAATTTTACATTTCTTATGGGAGCAAAGAGTGAAGATGAGTTGCTATACAAGGATGAACTTGAAAAGTATGGCGCCGTAAAAGTTGCAACAGACGATGGCAGCCTCGGTTTCCATGGGACTGTTATAGATAGATTGAAAACTACAAAGCTGCTCGAACGAGAGATGTTTGACCTGGTTGTTGCATGCTGTCCTGAAGTTGTATTAAAAAAAGTATGCGACATCACAACAAAATGCAGCATTCCAACTCAAGTCAGTGTGGAAAGAATAGTTAAATGTGCTAGTGGTTTTGGCGGTTGCTGCACCATTGGAAAATATAGAGTCTGCAAGGAAGGACCTGTTTTTGATAAAGAGGTAATAATGAATACGGAATTTGGAAAATGGACTAGGAATAAAGCTGGGACGAGAGTTCCGATAAAAGGAATACCAGTTAACAATTTCGACTCTGTTCCATTAGTCCCTTATTATCCGCCATATGACGTTTGCCTTCAAACGGATCTTTGTGGTTTATTACTGTCAAACCCTTCGATGAATGTTGCAGGAATGGGATTCACTGGAGAGTATCTTTACAGAATTGTGGCCGAAGGTGGAGCTGGTGCAATTGTGACCAAATCTATTGGATTAAGATCTAGAGACGGATATGATGGACCAAACTTTATTGATGATTGTATAAACGCCATGGGGCTTCCTGGTCCTGGTATTGTTGATTATAGAAGAGAAATTGAAGACATGAAAGCCGCGAATGTTCCAATATTTGCAAGTATTTATGGAGAAACGCCAGAGGAGGCGAAGGAGGTGGCTGCTTCTGCTATCGTGTATGGTGCAAATGGAATTGAAGGCAATGTATCCTGCCCACATACCTCTCTTGGTTCTGTCGAGAAGGATCCCGAACTTGTAAAAAGAATAGCGGAAGCGGTTGTCTCTGTTGCACGACCAAAAAATGTTCCAGTGTTCGTAAAAATTTCTGCAAATGCTGATTATGTAGAAGTTGCAAAAGCAGCAGTGGAGGGTGGAGCGAGCGGAATAACAGCAATCAACACAAAAAAAGTTATGCCTATGAATAAAAAGTTAGGAGTTCCAATTCTTGGAAGTGATAATGGTTATGGCGGATTATCAGGAGAAAAAATAAGAAAATTGAGTATAAGAGTCCTTAAAGATTTATATGCAGAATTGGATGTTCCGATAATCAATGCTGGGGGAATTTCATGGGATTATATCGATCGCTTTGAATACGGAGCTTCTGCTTGCCAAATCGGAACTGCAACAATTAAATATGGCCTTGGATTATATGAAAGATTGAACGAAGAACTTGGAGCTTATATTGCCGTCAATGGATACGACAATGTGAAGGATATAATCGGTATTAGGAGCAAGAGATGATTGGATGTATGATTTGGTTGTTTCTGGGAAAATAGTAAATCCAGATAAAATTTTCGGTGGTTACATAGGAATCAATGGTGATGCTATAGAGGCAATAAGGAAGTATAAACTCAGAGGGAGAAGGACGATAGATGCATCAAGCTGCTTGATTTTTCCAGGCCTTATTGATCTGCACACTCACCTGAGAGAAGATGGTAGCCATAAATGGGATTACAAGGAGGATTTTACTTCTGGCACAAGGGCAGCGATTCATGGAGGAGTAACGACTGTAGTGGACATGCCAAACACGCCAGAGCCTACTGTAACTTTGGATAAAATAAAAGAGAAGAAGAGACTTGCTAGGGAAAAAGGAAAAATAGAAGTTTTATTTTACGCTGGAGTTACAAGAGACAATATCAGACAATTAAAAGAAATGGCAGACGAAATTATAGGGTACAAAATATTCACTTGCGAGAGCACAGGTGGGTTATACCTTCCTTACGAATTTATAAAATCCGCAACAAAACAAATAATTCCCACCGGAAAACCAATAAGTTTCCATTGCGAGGATCAAGATATAAATGAAGAGATGAAAGCAAAATTTTCTTCATACTCAAGCCCTGAAATCCATTGTGAGGTTAGGCCGGCACTATCTGAAATAAGAGCTGTAATGAAAGTTGTATCACTTGAAATCCCAAATCTTAATTTTTGCCATGTTTCTCTGCCAAAAAGCATGAACATAATTAAAGGATATTTTAATTCATCGCATACGTGCGAGGTAACTCCTCATCATTTGCTTTTTAATCGAAACTATGTTAAAGTCAAAGGAAATTTGATCAAGTCCAATCCGCCTGTGAGAGATGAAGAGGACAGACAGGCTTTGCTAGAAACACTAAAGAGAGGAGAAATAGATTTTGGAGCTTCCGATCACGCTCCTCACTCAGAAAAAGAAAAAAGAGAAGATGTGTGGAATGCACCTAGCGGAATCCCCAGTTTGGATAACACTGGGAATTTTATTTCTTGGTTGATAGTTAAGCAATATGTCGACCCAAGAATAATTGCGAGAATGTATTCTTTCGCTCCTTCGAGATTCTTAAAACTCGAGGATAGGGGGGAAATAAAAGTTGGAAATAGAGCCAACATCACTATTTTGAATACTCATAAACCAGAAAAAATAACTTCAGATAATTTGTACACGAAAGGTGCTTCACCTTATGTTGGAATGGAATTTCCTGGAAGGGTTGAGTATGTGATTTACAAAGGAGAAGTTATTGCAGAAAATGGTGAAGTATTAGTCTAGTTTTTAGATTTCTTCCCCCCATTCACATCAAATCTCGGCTTAACAGTGCAAAACTCAAGAACAGTGTGGCACTTAGCACAAAGAGGAGAGCCATTTTTGATTATTATCTCGTCAAACTTAAGTCTGCCGTGCTTGGGACATGAACATTTTGCTCGAATTTAAATCACCTCTGAATTTATCCGCCTTGATATCCTGGTATTTTGATAGAAACCAAACTTGCAATAGCTTCTATTAGCTTAGGTTCAACAACAATTATATCGCTTGCGGTCACAACCCCAACCAGTTTTTCATTTTCAACAACAGGCAACTTCTTTATCTTATATTTTATCATCAGCTCAACCGCATCCTCAATTTTTTTGCCAGGCTCTATTGTTATCACATCTTTTGCCATCACATCTGCAACAGCAGTGGCATCAGGATCTTTTTTCTCTGCCACAGCACGCAAAACATTCGTATTAGTTATAATTCCAGCGATCTTCTCATCTTCAAGCACAATCAAACTTCCTATATGGCGCTGTGACATTATTTCTGCAGCCTTTCTTATAGATGTATCCGGCTTGGTTGCAATCACATTTCTGTTCATCACATCTCTAACTATCATAATTATCAATTGTTTTCTAAGAATAAGAGAGTTATCTTTTTACTCTTTTAATGTTTAATTTTTAATCTAAAAGTTTAAATAGCAGTTCAGTTAAGTTGACAGAACCGAGAGTTAACCTATGTAGCTTGTATCTGGTTTCTCCTCTTCAACCTTTTTGATTTTTTTCTGCCTCTCGACAAACTTCTTATAGTAGTCTTCTATATCTTTTGTCAGGCTTGGAGTTATTTTCTTTAACGCTTCATCGAAATGTTTTCTCCTAACTTCCTTCGCTTTTATATTCTCCCTCAGAGCATTCATCCCAGCTTCCCTGCAAAGAGCTTCTATATCTGCACCGGAAAACCCTTCAGTTCTTCTTGCCAGTTCTTTTATATCAACATCCTTCAACGGCATGTTTTTTGTATGGACTTTGAAAATTTCTAATCTGGTTTTCTCATCAGGTGTTGGGACCAAAACAAATCTGTCTATTCTTCCAGGCCTTAGCAAGGCAGGGTCAACCAAATCAGGCCTGTTTGTTGTTGCTATCACAGTAACTCCTTTCATTTCTTCTATTCCAGACATTTCTGTCAGTAGCTGAGAGACAATTCTTTCAGTTGCTTCATGCACACCCAAACCTCTCTTAGGAGCTAAAGCATCTATCTCATCAAATAAAATTATGGAGGGCGCAACTTGTTTCGCTCTCCTGTACAATTCACGGATTCTCTGTTCAGATTCTCCAAACCATTTGCTCATCAACTCTGGTCCTTTTACAGAAATAAAATTAGCCCCACTCTCATTCGCAACAGCCTTGGCAAGCAATGTCTTCCCGCAACCAGGCGGCCCATAAAGCAAAATTCCTTTTGGTGGTTGTATGCCAATTCTTTCGAAACTATCAATATTTTTCAAAGGCCATTCAATCATCTCTTTCAAGCTCTGCTTCACATCCTCTAACCCACCTATATCATTCCATTTGACATTTGGAATCTCCACAAGCACCTCTCTCATAGCGCTTGGCTCCACCATCTTTAAAGCATTTTCAAAGTCCTCCTTTTTGACAATCAGTTTTTCTATCAGCTCTCTTGGCAGCTCATTCTCTTCTTTCCATTTTATTTCAGGTAGTACTCTTCTCAAAGCAGACATAGCAGCTTCCTTAGCTAGAGCCATTATATCTGCCCCTACATAACCGTAAGTTATATCAGCAAGCAAATTCAAATCCACATCCCTATCCAACGGCATGCTCCTTGTGTGAATTTTTATAATTTCTAGCCTGCCGTTCCTATTCGGAATTGGAAATTCTATCTCCCTGTCAAAACGGCCTGCCCTTCTTAAGGCAGGATCAACAGAATTTGGAATATTGGTTGCCGCAATCACTACCACTTTACCCCTTTTCTTTAAACCATCCATAAGAGTCAGAAGTTGGCTAACAGTTCTCTTCTCCACTTCTCCGGTAACTTCTTCTCTTTTTGGTGCAATAGCATCAATCTCGTCAATGAAAATTATACTTGGGGCATTTTTTTCTGATTCTTCAAAAATTTTCCTAAGATTTTCCTCCGTTTGGCCATACCATTTAGAAAAGATTTCAGGCCCACTTATCGAAAAGAAATTTGCACCAGATTCATTAGCCACAGCTCTCGCAAGCAATGTCTTCCCGCAACCTGGCGGCCCATAAAGTAAAACCCCTTTTGGTGGTTCTATCCCAAGTCTTTCAAAAATTTCTGGATGTCTTAAGGGTAGTTCAATCATTTCCCTTACTTTACCGATTATTTCTCTAAGCCCGCCAATATCTTCATATGTAACAGTAGGTATTGCTCTTTCCTCTATTTTCATAGTTTCGGGCAATTCTGGCAAAATCTCCAGTTCGGTCATCTCTCCAATTCTGACAACCCCTCCCGGTTCAGTATTAGTTACGACAAATCTTGTTTCGCTTGGAAAAGGTGTGAAGACTTCGACTTCAGGGAAAAACTCCCCAAAATCCATTCCAAAAAAACTTTCAAACAAACTCGGTTCTTTTGTTCCTTTTGATCTTTTCCTTACAGCAGGAGAAGGGATGATTATATCGCCTTTAACAACAGGTCTCATGAAAATGTTTTGCTTGAAAAGTTCAGGACGCATAAAAATACTCATTCCTCTCTCAGCCGGAGCAATAGTTACCTTTCTGGCCTCTTTGATATCAGCCTTCCTTATCTTAACATATTCCCCAACACCTGAGTTTGCATTCCTTCTTGTTATTCCATCCATTCTAACAATGTTCAAACCTACATCAGCAGGATAAGCTCGAACAGCAATTGCAGCAGTCTTTTTATTTCCTTCAATCTCAACGACATCCCCTTCTTTTACCCCTAGTTTTTGCATTACACTAGAGTCAAGTCTTACAATTCCTCGGCCAGCTTCTTCTCTTGCTGTCAGTTCGCCGACTTTAATTCTAAAATCCTTATCTTCTGTCATTCTTCTCCCTCTTCGAAGAAATTCTCGAAGTCTTCGTCTAATAATATTTTGAAAGTTTTCCAAATAACTTTATCATTCCATTTCTCCATGAAGCTAGTTATCCTCTCAGAGTCATCTTCTGGCACGATGAAAGAGCTCTGGTCAACCTTTTTGTGAGGAACTTCGTCCAGCAAACCCTCCCTTCTATAAGTGTAAAATTTCTCTTCTTTCTTCGGCCTTTCATCACCAACACGAATTTCTTTTCTTATCATTTGTTTCCAACCATACAAGCCACGAAAGAATTTGTTTCTCTCGTAATGGCTCTCAAACTTCTCTGACCTTACCGAAAAGCAGATCAAAACTGCCTTCTTTTCTTCTCTTGGCATAGTTTAATTTATTTACACACTAAATATTTAAATATATCGTCGGCTATATAATAGCAGGTGTTTCTGTGAGAAAATTTATAGAAAAATTCAATTCATCAGATTCTCTGTCAGAACTTTTTCAGCTGGTGAAAGAAGGGGTGGAGGAGATTCTCGGCAAGGAGCGAGCGGGTCTGATGCTTGGCTTAGCAGATTTAGGTATACATGTCGGTTGGTTTGTTGGAGCGTTCTATCCAGTCAGTTCGAATATAATAGTTATTAACAAGAGCCCATTGAGAGTTTTAAAAGAAACGCAGCCCAAGCTTGTTAAGCCTTACTGCTTCCATATCCTGCTTCACGAGTATCTGCATTCGCTTGGGATATTGGATGAGAATTATACCGAGATAATAACTTATTTCATAAGCAGAAGGATGTTTGGAGAAGAACATATTGCGACGAAGATGTCAGAGAATTTTTCAAGATATTTCCCAAATCTCATGTTACCAGGAATGGGTTGGCAGCCTCAATCTGATTTTAGCATAGAATTAATTCAAGGGTTTGACGATTATAATATTAACTATATCGGATGAGAATCGGAAAAATGAGAAATTATTTGAATGAGTAAAATTTGCAAACTTTTGCTTCAGATGAAACTTTTCTTGGTTATCTCTTTCTTCCTTTCTCTAGATTTTTCAGGCGAAATTTTTTCCTCTTCAATCCAGTACTCCTCTAGCTTTTTTCCTATAATAGTTCCATCGATAATCTCTCTTATTTTTTCTTTGAAAGTTTTCGAAGTGCAGGAAGCAAAGTAGCTAAATCCATCAATGAATATTCTTTCTTTTCCTTCATGCGATCTTCTATTGATGCTAATGCTTTCGTAATTTCCTAGAAATATTTGGATTCCAAAAATATTTTGTTCAAATCTTTTGTACATTCGTCTGACTTCATGTTTAAGTGTATCAAATTCCCTTTCTGACAAGTCAATGGGTATACAAAGAGTGTTGATAGGTATGTAAACCATTCCATATTTACTTCTATAATTTTTACCGTCTCCAACAAGTTTTTCCATATCGATAAAGAGGATATTAAAGAATTTAAAAATATTTAACATGGATAAAAGGAAAGAATTACAGAAAATAGCTGAAAAAATAAGTGAATGTAAAGAATGTAAAAGAGATAAATATGGGTTGCCAGTTCCGGGGGAGGGGAATCCAAATGCAGATGCAATTTTTCTGGGCATGGCTCCAGGGATTTGTGAGAGCAAAACAGGAAGACCGTTTGTCGGAAGAGCTGGGAAGTTTCTGAACAAAATGTTAGATTCAATAGGAATCGAAAGGAAAGAAGTTTACATTACTTCGCCTGTAAAGTACTATCCTGGGAGAAGGGCTCCTACTGACGAGGAAATAACTCATGGAAGAATTCACCTACTAAAACAGATTGAGATTATTAATCCCAAATTAATTGTACTATTAGGGAATGTTGCTTTGAGATCCATTTTTCCAGACGAGAAACTGTTTGTTTCAAAAATCCATGGTAAGGCAATCGAAAAGAATGGAATAATATATTTCCCCACATTTCATCCTTCTGCAGCTATGAGATTTACAAAGATGAGAAATGCTATGATGCAAGATATGATTGAACTAAAGAGACTTCTTAGAAACATTTAAATTCTAATTTTCCTTAATCTAATTTAGATGAGTAGTACAAGTTCCGTTAAAGGGTTGATATACAAGGTAATTCTTCCTGCTTCTCACTACCAACTTCGCCCCAGAAATGTCAGTACGAGGAATGTTATTCACGTATGTCCTAAGCACAAACGGATTCTTTCTGTAAAAGAAGTCAATAACAAATGCAATACTCGGGATGATGGGAAGGGTTGCACATTACTGCAGGAATATGCGGAATCGGACTTAGATTTCTTGAAAACTTTTGGTTATAGAGAATAAAATGATTTGACCTAAATAATCTATTTTTAAGCAGTTTGTTTTTTTGGTTTGCCCCAATTCTCTTTAGATTTGCACAAATTGTTAATGCACATCCTGAAAGGTCTTTTTCCTTTTCTCCAGACCTGAATCATTGGGAGGCCGCATATCTCACAAGATTTGTTCAAGGTAGTTATCATTCCAACAGCAGGCAAAGGAAATCCGGTATGACATGTCGGAAACCATTTCTTTTCCTTCCAGCTGCATTTGCACTTCCCCTTTGGTTGTCCGCAAATCTCACACTTACACTTGCAAGCAGTTTTTGTAAAACCGCATTTTGCGCATCTAAAATAATTTGAACACCCAACAAACCTTTTACGAGTGAATCTGGAAAAAATAATCCTCAGCTCACCAGTCTTGCAGTTCGGACAGGTTCCAAGCCTCCTCTCATCGGCTCTTGCATTTATCAGCCCTTCAAGCAGCTTCTTTCCAATTTCCTTTTCATTCTTCTTAAAATCTTTTAGAATAACTGTCAGCACTTTCTTCGCTTCCTCAACTATCTTTTCCTTCTTCTTCCTGCCAGTGAAAACTAGGTCCATCTCTTTCTCAAAATGTCTTGTCAACTCTTCGCTGATGATTCTTGGGCAGTACTCCTTCAAAGCTTCTGTCACAGCTTCTCCGAGTTTTGTCACCTGTATGCTCTTGCCAAGAATGTATTTTCTATCGTAAAGAGTTTGCAATATCTCTGCACGGGTCGCTCTCGTTCCAAGATTCCTTTTCTCCATTTCCTTTATTATGCTACCTTGACTATACCTGCCTGGCGGTTGAGTTTCTTTTGATAGCAAATCAATCTTCAAAACTTTCAATATCTGCCCGATTTTCAATTCAGGAAGCAGTTGCTCCTCGAATGCGAGATAATTCTTATAGATTTCGGTCCACCCTGGCTCTATTGTCCTCTTTCCAACAGCGATAAAATTGTTTTCACCAACTGCGAGAATTATGTTCATGCTCTCTCTCAGCGCTTCCTCACCAAATGTCGCTAATGTTCTTCTTACAATCAAATCATAGATTTTCTTCTGCTGCGCGTTCAATTTCTTCAAGTCCGGAACTTCGTGAGTAGCATAAACAGCAGGATGAGCAGGATCTATTTTTGGACCTTCGTTCGGAATCAATTTTCCTTTTTGTAACAATCCATTTGCGAATTTCTCGTATGATTTTAGAGTCGCTAAGGCTTTAAGGATTTTCTCATAGTTGATGGATGCTGGAAGTTTTTGTGAGCTGCTCCTAGGATAACTTATAGCTCCCATCTGGTACAAACTCTCGGCGATCCTCATCGTTTGAACAGGAGCGAACTTGAACTGCGAATATGCTTCCGCCTGCAAATCAGTTGTGTTGAAGGGAAAAGGAGGTTTTTGCTTGTATTTCTTCTTTTTTATATCTTTTACCGTTGCGTCTTTGCCTTGACAATCTTTTAATACTTCATCAACTTCTTCCTTCTTCCAGAACTTGTCCTTTTCGTGCGCAGCAATCAGTTCTGTGCCATCAGTTTTCGCATGCAATTCCAACTGCCAGAAAGGTGTTGATTTGAATTTTCTAATCTCCAGTTCTTTCTCTAACAGCATCGCTAAAACAGGAGATTGCACTCTACCAGAAGATAATATTGCAAATCCTTTTTGGTCTTGGTTCTTCAAGGCTAGTGTTAGTGCACGAGTCATATTAAATCCCCACAAGGCATCAAGATTATGGCGAGTTAATCCACTCTCCAGCATAGGAAACATTATGTGATTATCCATATTTTTGTAGGATTCGATCAGCTCATCTTTTGTTAGCGTTGAGAACTTCATTCTCTTCGCGTCATTCACCTTGCAAATGAATCTCAATATATTATATAACAGAACCTCTCCTTCGTTATCAACATCCGCAGCATCTATGAAAGAGTTAGCATTTTTCACCAAATCTTTTATGTTCTCAAAGTATTTTTTCGTCCACTCAATTCCTTTCTTTGTGTAAGTAGGGACCCATTCTAAATCATAAACAGGATAGTTCCATCCCTTGTTGCTTTCATCCTTCACAGGCGAAAGAACGAACAAGTGTCCGACGGCAGGTACAACTATGTGTTTCTTTCTGTTGACGGTAAATTCATAGTAGGCAACCTCGTTCTTCATTACCACTTTAGGCTTTTTATCGGCAATGGACTCTGCAATTCTTCTAGCAGCATCTGGTTTTTCGCTAATGATGAGTGTGTATCCTGCCATTTAATCAAATACTCTTTGAGAATTTATAAACTATTCTAAAACCACTGGCTTACTTCCTCTAACTTCATCAATGTTCTTCTCTACAACTTTCAGTCTACTCTCAAGGAAAACAACCTTCTCAAGCAGTTCACTTATCTCCTTATCCATCACAGCTGAAGTTTTCAACTCGTTTACTACCCTGCTTATTGTCGCTTTCAGTCCCTCGAGCTCTTTCCTGTACCTGTCTTCGATAGAAACAGCCATAGCCCCAATCTTCTCCATCGCCCTTTCAAAATCTTCAGGTCTCATATCTTTCATCTGCTTGGATAAATTGTGATACTGAGCCTCAAGAGTCTCCATCCTTTCTTTGAAAGCTTTTATTTCTAAATAGACAGATGAAGACAAAGCACGATTACTTTCTTCTATTTTCTTTGCTAGAGCAGATACCTCAGTTGCCTTTTGGAATATCTCACGCCTGTTCTCATCAACCTCCTTTGACAAGATTGAAACAGATTCGTAAATCTTTTTCATCTCATCCTCTCCTAGTTCTTTGCCAAGAGTAGGACCCTTTTCTCTCTCTCTGGCTCTTAATTCTGATGTTATCCCGTCTATAGTTTTTTCAATAGATCCAATCTTCATGTTGAGTTCTTCTATTTCTTTTTCATTTATTACTGCCTCACTTACAGGTCCTCCTTCTGTCAGTACTCTCAAACTATTTTTCAAATCTTCAATTTTACGTTCAACAACTTCTAGTTTCGAATCAGCCTCAGCTCTTTCAAAGGATAATTTTTCAATGTCTTTTTTCAAAGCATCGATAGATGATAGAAAACTATAATCAACACCTTTTTCAGGCTTAGCCTGAGAGATTCTATCCTCCAATTCGTTTATCCTCTTGTAAATTCTGTCAATTTCGGCAACGGGCAAAACACCTTCACCCGGCATTTCAGGTCTTCCCTTAGAGACCGAAGCAATCTCATTCTCTAGTTTCTTCAATCTTTCTTCAAATGCAGGCATTACAGAGGCAACTTCGGGAGATGTGGCCTTTACCTCTTCAATCATATTCTTTATTTCTACTATCCCCGCCTGTTCAACCATCACCAAATCTTCTATTTCCTCAATCTTATCTTTCACCTCTGAAAAACTAATCTCTAAATCAGAAATTCTTTTATCCAGAAGAGTTAGATTTTCGTCCTCAGGCAAATTCCCACCTAAATGGTATTTTCATCTCTCTAATATTATAATTTATTCTTCTAAGCCATATGTACCAGATTGCAAGAACGGCGAAAATCAGGCCTTCCCTCCACAGGAGCGTGTGAACTATTTCAAGATATTGGAAGCCGTATCGAAAGGCTAAGACAATTGTGGTCAGTATCCGAATGTAGTTCAGGACGAAAATGAATGGCAGAGCTATTAGCAAGAACTTCAACTTCTTCTTCTGCTTCAAAGGAGTTACTACTGTCAGAGCTGCTAAAGCGTACATGCTTTTCCATCCTGTGCAGTCCATATTTATCTCGAATGTCGCGAGTGTGTAGCCAGATGAAATCCCTATGTAATAGTCTTTTACAACTGCAGAATATCCTAAAAAATTTAATGCACTTCCAAGAGCCGTTGCTAAAGCGATCTGAAATTGGGGAAAAGAGAAATTTATTGCTAGCAGCAGATATAATGGAATGACAAGGATATTCAATTTTATCAAGAACCAAAGTATCCCAAGCAGTATCCTTCTTCTTTCTAATATCTTCTTCATCTTCTTTTCGCCAAAATTTTTTTAGTCACATCTATTATATTTTCATTCTTCTTTTTCAACATCATCTCAACAACTTCTTCGAACAGCCTTTGCTGATTCATCTTGCTCAGTACTTCTTCGATCTTCAAAAAAAGGCTGTGATAATTCTTGAAAGCTCTTAACCCAGCAGCTAATGCATCCTTCTGATGCGAGTTTTTTATTTCCTCTGTATAATCTTCTATTATTTTTGTCTTTTCAGTGTTTGACAACGATTTTCTAGGGTAGTACACTTTGCATCCTAAAGAGCTAGCCAGTTTATCTATCGTCTTTGGCAGAGGATTGACATCTGAAGCGATTAGAATCGGTCTTCCAAATTTTGAAATGTATTTGATTATCTCGCTCTTCGCCGCTTCCCTCTTGCTTGTTAAATCAATAAGATTTCCTTTCGTATCGAGGATGGCAATGCCAACAGTCAACCCCATGTCTAATCCAACAATTATGCCTCTGGCTATGTGAGCACCTCTAATATCTAATAGTTAGAATCTTTCTTATCTTTTTAGCAAGACTTTCTCCGATTCCTTTAACTTTTCTCAGTTCAGCCTCATCTGCAGTAAATATTTTCTCTATCGAACCAAATTTTTCCAACAATCTTTTGGCTATTGTTAAAGAAACACCAGGTATTCCGGCGACGATGAACTCTTGCAATCTTCTCATCTCTTTCGGCTTCTTGCCTACTTTAATTCCGATGCCAGTTTTCTTTTCAAACTGCTCCCTTCTTGCTAGCCAGAATATTGTTTTAGCGGTATCAAAAGGATTCCTTGTTGTCAGAAGAGAAACACCAAAATCCAATATCAAACTCGCTATTGCACCTTTCAAGGCATTTTCATTTATCTGCCTGTTTGAATATCCTTCAATTATTACAATTGGTTTTTCAAAATTATTCTTCAAATTCTTTACCTGCTCGAATATCCTCCCATCTATTATCGAGCTGATGAAATCTGCATGGCTCTTACGTTCAATTGAAACTCTCTCTGAGCATATAAAATCTCCAATCTCCAAACTTTTTTCATTAACAACTGCTCCCAATCTTTTCAAACTTTCGATAACTTCTTTTTCCCTATAATCGCAAACAACTACTATCTTGCCTTCTGGCTTAAAGATTTTTTGAGTTTCCAATTTTCCACCTCAGATTAGAAGCCAAGTACCAACTAAAACTAATGCTATAGCAATGGATTTCATCAAAATATTATACTTATTTATCTCTTCCTTTAAAAATTTTGGAATGAAAATACTGAGGAAAATTATATAAATAAAAACGAAGAACGGCTGTAAAGAACCGATTGCTGAAATTAATGATACAGGGCCAAGAGAGATTGCAACGTAAAAAGAGATACTACCAAGGGTTGCAAAGATTTCACCTGTAACTAAAAACGGCAGGCCTTTTCTGCCTATTTTTTTAATAGATTTTATAAAGCTTATTTTAGTTTTCTTAGAGAGTAAAAATGGAGTTGCTGCTAAGAATACACCAAGTGTAGCCCAAAAATAAAGAGACCAATAACCAATCTGCTCAACAGTAATTTTTTCAGCAACTTGTAGGCAGGACCACATTAAAATCAATATCGATATCAATTTTAGCGATCCAATAAGATTAATTCTTCTACCTTTTTTTCTATAGGAAAGTAGTATTCCACTTGTGACGAGCAATACAATTCCTATATATTTTGAAGTGCTGAAAATTTCTTTCAAAAAAATACCTGCCAATATGGTTACAATTATTGGGTGGATAAAAACAAGAGATATAGTTCTGGAAACTTCTTCATTCAACAAAGTTTTTGCATATATCAAATAGTACAATCCCCATAACAAACCGATAGATAAAGCTATGACAGAATATGGAAAAACAAATGTCGGTTTAAGAAGTACAAAGATTACCGTACAGATTGGCATTGCAAAAATCCCTATCCATACAAGAAAAAAATAGAATTTATCAAAAATTTTGGTTATCAAAAATTTGTCCATGATATTAGATAGAGCCCAAAATATTGGTGCTATTAATGCAAATATAAACCAATTCATTTGATCCAATCCTTCAAAGTTTCTTTCTTTTTATATTTTACAGTCCTTCTTCTCATATCATAAATGATTCCCTTCATTTTCTTTTCTCTTCGATAACCACTCCAGAAAAATACTTCATCACGTGTATCTTTAGTTATTAAGAAAATGACTTTTCCTGGAATTTGCCTTCCTACACGCCCTCTCCTTTGCAGCAGGCGTATTTCTGAAGCTACCTGATCATAAAAAATAGCAACATCGGTTGAAGCAATGTCTAAACCCTCTTCGCCTATACTAGTTGTCAATAAAACATTAAACTCGCCTTCCGAAAATTTTCTTAAAGTTTCAATTTGCTGTTGCTGCGTCAACCCTTTTCCATCTTTAATAGCTTGTCCAATTAAGATTTCAGATTTAATTCCATTATTTCTGAGCGACTCATTTATCTTATCTACCGTATTCCTATAATTTGCAAAAACAATTATTTTCATTGCAGGATTTTCTTTAATCAGATCTTTAATGATGTAAATTAATTTTTCAAGCTTTGGGTGTTCTATTCCTTTCGCATGTAGTTCTTCTACAGCTTTAATCGCTTCTCTTACCTTCAGATCTTTTACAAGTTGTTTGTCAGTCTTTTTTTTGCCGACTTCAATTTTTTTAAAGTATTCATGCAAAGAGGATATACCTTGGGTCTCTAAAAGTTCTAAAGCATATTCTATTTTTATTGCCTCCGCAACCCTTATCATAGCCCACATAAGAGAATAATTTCTTGCTCCTTCCATGAGCCTCGCACCAAACCTTTTCTGCAAAGTAAGCAAAGATTTCTTGCTTGGTCTCAGTGTCTGCAAGAAGTGATGATCTCTAAGCCAGAACATATCTTCTTTGAATCGCTCTTCAAGCAGGACCTTGATTCTCTTAAATTCTTCTGGCAAATTGACATATACCCATTCCCTTGCTACGGGTTGGACATACTTTTCTATATCAGGCTCGACCTCTTGTCTAATCTCTACAGCTTCGATAAACAGATTTTTTCTGATTTCATCAATTCTCTCATAGCTCCCGCCAGGAGAAGCTGTCAATCCAAGAATCAAAGGATATTTTGATTGTTCTTTGTATTTTTGGCTAACAAAAGTGTAGGAATAGTTGCCGATCGACCTCTGTGCCTCGTCAAAAGTTATTATTGAAAAATCTGTTAAACTAATCCTGTTGGACTTAAGGTCAAAATCGATGCACTGAGGCGTTGAAACAATTATTTTGCCTTCTTTATAAAGTTTTTCCCTATCCCCAGCTCTTATCTTCCCTGTTATTAGAATTATTTTTTCTGGATCGATATTTAGGCTGTTTCTAAAGACTTTTTGGATTTGTGCACACAATGGGCGAGTTGGGCTTAGAATCATGGCTTTACTCTCTGAATACTTCTGTATGCGACTAGCAGTTACTAAGACCGAGATCAGCGTTTTTCCTAAGCCTGTTGGAAGCACAACCAGACAACTTTTATTTGAAGCAGTTTCAGCGATGTTTATTTGATACTCTCTCGGCTTAATAGCATCCTCTCTCAACAGTTTATAATCTTCCATACAACTCAGAATTGGTTTCTTATATTTTAAACCTATTCTCCAATTACTGTAACTAAAACTTCCCTTCTTCTAGGTTCAAACAATTCAATAAAAAATATATGTTGCCAGGTGCCAAGTACCAACTTTCTATCTTTTACTGGGATGTAAACAAAAGTTCCAAGCAGATTTGATTTGATATGTGCTGTAGCATTTATACTGCCCTCATAAGAATGATGGTATTCAGCTCTTGTTGGCACCAGTCTCTCTAATGTGTTGATCAAGTCCTTATGAATAGAAGGGTCATTCTCTTGTATGATTACTGCTGCAGTGTTATGCAGAGCGTTAACAAAAACCATGCCATTTTTTATTTTTGAGTCATATACCGCAGTCTGAATCCCATCAGTTATCTCCACAAAATCATTCAGTTCCTTTGTCGTTACTGATATTGTCTTTTGAAACACTCCCATGTTTAAATTTTAAACCTTCAAAGTATTAAACGATTGTATGAAGTTAGCAGTCTTATTTAGTGGAGGGAAAGATTCGGTCTTCAGTTTGTATAAAACTTTAAAACAAGGAAATGAAGTCAGGTATCTTGTTACAATTTTTCCCGAAAGGCAAGATTCTTGGATGTTTCATCGCCCTTGCATAGAGCTGACAAAACTGCTGGCAGAATCTTTAGGAATAAAACAAATTGTACAAAACACAAAAGGCGAAAAGGAAAAAGAGTTAGATGATTTGAAAAAAGTTTTAGCAGGTATCAAGAATGATATAGAGGGTGTTGTCTCTGGTGCTGTTGCTTCAAACTATCAAAAAAACAGGATAGATAAGATTTGCAAAGAATTAGAGTTAGAGAGCATCGCACCGCTATGGAGAGAAGACTCTGAAACTCTGCTGAAAGAGGAGATAAAATTGGGTTTTGAGATTATTGTAACAGGAGTTTTTGCCGACGGTTTCGATAAAAACTGGCTGGGGAGAAGAATAGATGAAAAATGTGTAGAGGATTTAAAAGAGCTGAATAAAAATTTTGGCATAAATATTTCTGGCGAAGGAGGAGAATACGAATCTTTAGTACTTTCAGGGCCAATTTTTAAGAAGAAAATAAGGATTTTAGATTGCGAAATAATTTGGGAGAATAATACGAATAGCGGATATCTTGTTGTAAAAAAAGCGGAGCTCTCAGATAAATAACAACCAAGAGACAAGCATCAGGCAGTTGCTAATTCTTTATTTGAGATAGAATTAATTTCAATGAGCCAAAGAAGATAAACATTTTAGTCTCAAAAAAGCTAAATTTATGTATGGTTAAACCCTACGGAGACAAATTGAAAAGCAAAAAGGGGCTGAGGGAGTATATAAAAAGACTTCCCCCTAATAAGATAGTGCTTTTCCTTGTCAACGCAAAAAAATATGCAAAAATAAACATGGATATCTTGAAAATAATAATATCAGAAAAAAAATTTTCAGGAATTTATATCGCTGCAAGCAGACCATACACTACTTTGATTAAAGATTTGAAAAGCAATGAAATAAGTGTAAATGATATATTTTTCATCGACTGTGTCACAAAGATGGTACCCACTCCTCAAGGAGTCAGAGTTCTTTATAAAGAGAAGTTGACAACAAAGAATTGCTTGTACATCACCTCTCCAGCAAATCTGACCGAGCTAGGGGTTCTACTTTCTCAGGCATTTACTATAATTAAAAACTATAATAAAAAGTTCTTGTTCCTAGATTCCCTATCAACTCTTTTGATATACAATGATGTAGCAACCATTGCAAAGTTCGTTCATTTCCTGACCACAAGGTTGAGACTTTTCGGCTTGGTCGGCATCATCATGTCCATGGAAAGGGAGATTGATAAGAAGCTCTTGCTTACTCTTTCAGAACTTTGCGACTATGTGGTAGAGGTGGTATAATGCTGACGGCTCCCATATTTTTTTCCATAGGTGGAATAGCGATAGCTTTCTTCGCAGTATCCTTAATAGCTGTTTCAAACGAAAGATTTTTAAAAGGTGAATTAAAAAGATTTTTACAAAAATTCATTTGCGCTTCTTATTTCTTGTATACAGCAGTTGTAATCCAATTCATATACGATATATCCTCCTCGCCATCTCTTTTTTTAGATTTGTTGAGAAGCATCTTCATTTACCTAGCTTCGGTTTTCTTTTTCCTAGCGGCAAATGATGTCTATGAACTATCAAAAATTTTTGGGTTTGCTTCGAATAAATTGCCAAAGAAACTTAAAAGGATATTAACTAAATGAGCTAAATGATTTCGACTATCTTCAATCCATCACTTGTTATGTCAAAGGGATGAATGAAAATTGAATGGTCAGTTCTTCTCATCTTCCTGATTGTCAGGGTCCTTCTAAATTCTTCTTGGATTGGAGAAAATTCTAATTTAATGACCCCATCAACTAAAAACTCTACGATCCCTGACATGCTCAAGCTCTCTTGAGTTTCTGGAATAGTCCCTGTAAGCAAGGTCGTTGTGCCCAATTCCTTTATCCTATCCAGAAGTTGCATCAGTGCTATTTTTCTTATATAATCATCCCTAATAAAAGCTTCGATGATTGAAATGGAGTCTATGACTAGTCTCTTTGCTTTGCTTTTTTCTACAATTGATTTTATTTTGGACATGAGATCATATACATACATTTTCGTTATTTCAGCTATGTACTCCTCACGTATGGTTTTGCGGGGAAGCTCAGGTCTTATCGATAGGAATTTGATCAATCCCTTTTTTTCCAGATGCTCAAAGTTCCATCCAAACATTTTTTTGATATCCCCTTTTATATCCTCTACCCTCTCTTCGCTTGTCAGGTAGACCCCCACCTCTTTTTTCAAAGCACCAGAATGGATGAAGGAAGCACAGAATGCGGTTTTTCCCGTGCCAGTCTTTCCTGTAACTAGGTTTATACTCCCAGGCACAAGTCCACCCTCCATTAATCCGTCTAGACCAATTATGCCAGTCGCTACCCTTTTTTCCGATATCATCTATTCTCACCTAAGATGTCAATAATAATATTTTATCTTTTATATCATAAATTAAAAGTAAAAATGGGTTGAGGAGATAAACCAGTAACAATAGAGAAATAGCTAACTTTTCTTGTTGAACCACCTAGCAAACCTCTCTACCGCTTTAGCTCTGTGTGAATATCTTGCCTTTTCCTCTTTTGTCATCTGTGAAAAAGTTCTTTTCTCGCCATTCGCGATGAAAATACTATCATATGGAACTTTCGGAGTGACTGGTTCTCTTATATTTTCTGATATTTTTCCTTTGCACACCCCGGTAAAAATTATCGGGTTTTCCCCTGGCTTGCAATAACTGACAATAGTTTTGAAATAAGCTTTCCTATCCTTACCTTTCAAAAGCTTCAGGATTCCTTTGAGCCCAATTCCATTAAAGACAAATTTTGCATGAATCCCAGGGAAATGCTTGTACGCCAAAAGATACAGGCCGGTATCCTCAACTATAACTGACTTCTTCACTAGCTTTGAAGCCTGAACAGCTTTCTCTTTTGCAATCTGCTCCTGTGTCTTGAATTCATTTTCTGTGATTTCGACTCGCTTACCTATTACATCGATTCCAAACTTCTTTAAATGTAGCTTAACTTCTTTTATCTTTTCCTTGTTGCTGCTGAGAAAATAAATCTTCTTCATGAATGTCATCTCAAGTATGCCATCAATTTTAATTGGTGGAATTTAGGTAAAATATATAAACTAGCTCTTCTAAATATTCTCTTGGTTGGTGTGCAGTCGATAAGAGTATTGCAATTGAACATCTTACCTCTTACTAAATATAAACAAGAAATACTAAATGAGTTTAGTTCCACATACCTTTCTTGTGCAAATGATATATTATCAGTTCTCAAGTCCGATGCACCTCTTACTCAGAAACAATTGCATCAACTGACCTATGAAAGATTGAAAAATGAAACTAAACTTTATTCCCAGCTTATTCAGACTTGCAGAAGGGAAGTGTGGACAAGAAGAAAGAAAATCAAGAATATTTTTGTAAGGTTGTCTCCAAAATTTGAAAGCAGGGGATACAAAACTTTTGTCACTATTAGAGGGACTTTCTGCATCAAACTCACTTTGTTTGAAGGAAAATGCATTGCTATTCCTGTTGTTAAAGATAGACAATTCCAAAGGTTCAATTCTTTTTTGAAGGATGACTGGAGTTATAAAACTATCCAGATTGTTGGTCATAAAATTAACATAACACTCAAGAAGAAGTTTCCAGAGCCACAATTGAAGCAGAGGATTGTTGGAGTTGACATTGGTTCGGTGAATCTTGCCACTCTGACGGTATATGATTCTGCTAAAAAGAAAGTTCTGAAACAACTCTATCTTGGAAGGGACTTAGCCGTCAGGCAGAGAAGATTTATTCTGAGAAGAGCCAAACTGCAAAGTGTAAATAACAGAAAGTATTTTAGAAGACTGAGAAATAAACAGAGATATTTTGTCAAGACAAGAAGTGAGCAAATTGCTTGGCAAGTTGTCAAATTAGCTAAGGAATTTGATGCTATGATTGCCATTGAGAATATCAAAAATTTACGGGGTAGAAATAAAGGAAGGAAAGTTAATGGCATAATCAGCAGGATACCATATGGGATATTCTTTAGAACAGTTGAAAATATCTGTGTTAGAGAAAGTATCAAAATAATAAAAGTTCCGGCAAAACATACCTCTCAAGAATGCGCTATATGTCACACTATCGATAGAAAGAACAGAAAAGGTAGATTGTTCAGATGTGTAAGATGTGGAAGAATTCTCTCTGCTGATAGGAATGCCAGTCTTAACATTGCTCTTGGTGCGACACAGATTGCATACCAACCATATCTTTCTGGTCAGTATACCAAGAGTGGAGAGTCTGTAAACACTCTCGTCAGTCCAAATGAAGTTGATAGTTCAAGTTCTGTGAACCATAATTATCAACATACGGAAAGCCATCGTTTCTAACAGTGGTAGTTTACACTCAATTATTTCGTTGTCCATTCAATAAAAACTTATGAAGCTCCTAAGAGAATTGATAGGATTTGTTTTAATCATCCTAGCATGGTTTAACCCTTTCAATTTTGATTCGATGATAAGAATTCTAATCTTTGTCTTGGGCTTTGATGCTATGAGTATTATACCAAAACTTGCTATATTTGTTTTAGATTACTTAATTGGCTTTGCTTGGTTGGGCTTCACATTACTTATACTTGTAGCAGCGGAAATCATAGTAATGCTCCTTGGAATAAAGAAAATAAAGTTAATTGTTAAACCAATAGCAGTATTTGCTGTAAGCTTTTTGGCATTTGGCTTCCAACCAGCTTTAATAGTAGCAGGAATAGACTTGCTTTTAAATATTGGCATAGGAAAATAGATTATTGCCGAGGTCGCATAATCAGGTAGTGCGCCAGAATTTTTGGCGAATCTCGAAAACTGGTGGAGCTTTGCTCCGTCTGGGTTCAAATCCCAGCCTCGGCGTCCTTGCTAATCTTTATATACTTTTCACTTTCTGCCCTTTCTTGAATTTCAAGCGGAATATTAAGCGGAAAAAACAAGGAATGAAGCGGAAAGGACGTGCTTCCTTCAGAAGGAAGTTGGGAAGCATGAAAGAGGAGGAAAACATTTTACACTGCTACTCCGCAATCTGTTGTCGAGGCTATGAACTTCATCGAAAGCAAAGTGAAGCAGTTGCAAAGGAGTAGTGGTAATACAATATTGCAAGTCTGACAAGCTACACTACTCAATGAAGCTTTAAGCTGATAGAAGGATGAAGATTTGCATAGAGTAAAGAAGGTTGATGTAAAATTAAATTTTCTAAATTTGTTACAGTTATAGAATGTTCGCTATATTATTACTAATACCAATTTTATCTTTAGAGAAGATTTAAAATCGAAACCTGTAGAAGCATTGAGATATGAATAGCATATAGGCATATTGTCTTATGGATACATGGGTTTGAATGAGAGAGAATTAACTTTAAATTGTTGTTTTTTCCAATACAACCTTATTCGTTAATCCGTATGGATACTTCTTAACTATTTTTCTCATTTCAAGCCTTACTAATACCCTATGGACTTTGACTTTCGAAAATCCAGTCTTCTTGACCAATTGATTTTGATTAAGTTTTCCATTAGCTTTTTTGAGTTCTTCTATTATTGATCTTTCTTCTGGTGTCAATAGCAAAGAACTAATATCTTCTTTGGCAGATTTCAATTCCTTTTCTCTTGTCAATTGCCAAATGGATATACCACCTAGCGTAGAAGATACTCCAATAAATAGAAGCATTAAAGAGAACGGGGATGCCAAAGCAGCTTCAGGATTAGGAGACCGTGTAAATTCCTCTCCCACAAACGACCTGTTTGGTTGAATTGAATAATTTTGAGTTCCTCTTCCTCTAATCAAACTGAATGTCTCAAACCCCCAAAATGCAGAATATACTTGAAATAGGTATAGAACTAGGGAGAAACCTCCTACCAAGAAAAGCAGTATCATCACTATTGAATGTTTTAAATATCTTTTTTCCATTGTCACATCACTAGTTTCGAGTGGTTTCTAGTTTCAACTGGTTTCATGTAACCTTATATACTGTTTCGGACTTAAATAATTAACAAAACATTAATAAAAAAGGCAAATATCGATAAAGGCGATGAAATGAAACCAGTAATAGAACTGAATCAAGTAAGCAAGACTTACAAAATGGACGATATTGAAGTCCAGGCTTTGAATAATGTAGACTTGAAAATAAGAAAGAAAGAATTTGTAGCAATAACGGGTCCAAGTGGTTCAGGCAAGTCAACACTACTGCATATGATAGGTTGTCTGGATAGGCCATCCTCTGGGAAAATATTCTTAGATGGAACTGATATTTCTAAACTCAACGACTCCGAATTAGCAAGATTAAGAGGAAGGAAAATAGGTTTTGTGTTTCAATTTTTCTATTTATATCCAACTTTGACGGCTAAAGAAAATGTAGAACTACCTATGATGATTGTCGAACAGAATAAAGATACAAGGGGGAAAAAGGCTTTGGAATTACTAAAAATTGTTGGTTTAGAGAAAAGAGCAGGACACTTGCCATCTCAATTGTCAGGAGGAGAGAGACAGCGCGTGGCCATCGCAAGAGCTCTAGCAAATGATCCTTCTCTCCTCTTAGCAGACGAACCAACTGGTAATCTGGATTCCAAAGCTGGAAAAGAAATAATGGGACTTTTCGTTAATTTAAGTGAAGAGGGGAGGACTATAGTTGTTGTGACGCATGAGGATTATATAGCGTCTCATGCTGAAAGTGTGGTGAAAATAAAAGATGGTAGAATACAGGAGGAAAAAAAATGAAAAAAAACATAGTTTCAATTTCGTTCGTACTGTCAATCTTAGTAATGGCGAATCTTGCCTTAGCAGCTGAACCTTTGATTCAAGCATCGTTTTCTACAAATCCTATAATTGTAAATCCAGGAAATGATGGTTATGTACAATTGACCTTAAAAAACTCTGGAACTGCAGCAGCAAGCAGGATTGAAATATCACATGTTTCTTCCGATCCGGACATAATCCCTTCTGGAAATTGGGTGGGTGAATTAAACCCCTTGGGTGCTGGAGATTCAACAACATCTTTATTTAAGTTTAAGGTATCTGAAAAAGCGTCCCCAGGTCTGCATACATTAACTTTCTATATAGATTATGGTGTGGACTCTACTAGTAGGAGTATTAATCCAAATGCGATAATTAATGTTCAATCACCATCTGCTTTAGAACTTACCTCGATAGAACCTTCTTCGTTAAGACCTGGTGAGAAAACTAACATGACATTCACAATAGCAAACAAAGGAAGCAATTCAATTGCTAATGTAATTTTCACATGGACGAGTTCTGGCAACACGATACTGCCTTTAGGTTCTGGCAACAGAGTAGTAATACCGATGGTCGATGCCAACTCATACTATGACATACCAGTAGAAGTTTCTGTGAGTCCGAGTGCTACGCCTGGAGTCTATTCTTTGAGCATATCCATTCAATATTCAGACAAGTCTGGAGCAAATCAAAGTATAAGTTCGACTGCAGGAATTATTATCGGAGGGGAAACAGATTTTGATGTAAGCTTGCAAGAATCGACAGGTAATACTGTTTCTTTATCCGTGGCAAACATCGGCGTCAATCCTGTAACCAGTGTAACTATTAGAATACCAGAGCAAGAGAGATTCTCGGTAACTGGAGTGACAAGTGTATTTCTTGGGGACTTGAACCCTGGAGATTATACGATGGCAAGTTTTCAATTAACTTCAAGAAATATTACACAAAGAATTCCGACAAGGGGGAATGTTTCAGAAATTATAAATATGACAGAAGGAAATCTTCTAAAGGTCGAAATCTCTTATACCGATACAACTGGTTCCAGGCAGATAGTTCAGAAAGAAGTTTCAGTTAGTGGGCTAGGTGTAGCGCAGTTTACAGCAAATCTGAGACAAAGAGGAGGTGGACTTGGAACTTGGACGTATGTTGCCATCGGAGTGATTGGAGTTATAGCTATTGTGGTATTCTTTAAGTTCGTGAGAAGGAAGAAGAAATGAAATTTAACGATGTTCTTAGACTTTCCTTAAATAGCTTGATGCACAGAAAGCTGAGAAGTTGGCTAACAGTTTTAGGAATAGTCATAGGTGTGGCTGCTGTTGTTGCATTGGTCTCGATAGGAGAGGGTATGCAAGCAAGTGTTACACAACAACTTGGAAGTTTGGGCGCAAATTTAATAACCGTATCACCAGGTCGAATGAGAGCATTTGGTGGATTTGCTCAGCAAGAGGGAGCAAGACAGACCAGTGGTAACTTGACAGAAAGTAATTTGAGAGTAATCAAAACAACTCCTGGAGTTCTCTATGTTGATGGAATAATCTCTGGGAGAGCAGAGGTTTCTTACACTGGGCAAACTGTTTCTGTAAGCATACAAGGTGTTGACACATCGGTATGGAGATTTATGGAGACAACTGGATTAGAATCTGGAAGATATCTGAGTCAGGGAGACACTTACGTTGCTGTAATTGGCAATAGAATTGCTAATGATGTGTTTAAACAACCTATAACGCTGAACAGACAGATAACAATTGGTGGTCAGAATTTTAGGGTTGTCGGAATTTTAGAGTCAGTCGGATTCATAGGTCAAGAGGATTCTTCTATCTTTGTTCCGAGAGATGTAGCCAGAACAATATTGACGGATCTTTCTAGCAATCAACTGTCTTCAATAATAGTTCAAGCTTCAGACTCTTCAATTGTCCAAGACGTCACTGCCGAGATTGAAAAAAGATTGATGATTACTCGTCATGTTACTGAACAAAACATGGATTTCACCGTTACATCTACCCAGGCAATTCAAGAGACAGTTAGCAGCATAACTCAAACCATAACTTTGTTTTTGGGAGGAATAGCTGGAATCTCTTTGTTGGTAGGTGGTATTGGTGTAGCGAACACCATGTTCATGTCAGTTATGGAAAGGACGAGATTGATTGGGGTTCTAAAAGCTTTAGGAACCACAAACTTTGAAGTCATAAAATTGTTTTTAACTGAATCTGCGATCATGGGGCTTGTAGGCGGTTTGGTTGGCGTGTTTGTTGGTTTTCTGCTTTCTGGCATTATCTCCCAATTTGGACTAACGATGATGGGAATTGGAGGCGGCAGGGGAATGGGAGGAATGACAACGGTAGTTACTCCACAATTGGCTTTGTTTGCTATAGGATTTTCTGTTTTTATTGGTGTGGTTTCTGGTTTGCTTCCTGCAAGGAGAGCAGCTGGTTTGCAACCAGTAGAGGCATTGCGCTACGAATAATTCAAGTAAGAATATGAAGTAGGTCATCGATGTCCTTTTCTTTATAAAATCTTACAACTTCAGATAAAATGTTAAGTTTGCTAAATTCTGATATTGTTGTGTTGGTAGCAACAACCTCTTTAATTTGCCCACAATTTAGCATAGAACGAACTGTTTCTAGACCATCTTTAGATAAGGTAGAATGAATAACACTGAAATAAACATTTCCTGGATTTATCAAACGATCCAAAAAAGGCTGAATGCCTCCTCCTGTTGTACAATCATCTATAGCTAAAATATCCCTACCATTAGCATCAAATTTTGATTCATACTTGACTTCTGTACCACTCAATCGCTTCTTAGGTAGACTATGTGCTTCTTTCAAATTGAGCATTTTTGCAACCTGTATCGCTAATTTATTTACTTTTTTATCTCTTCCTATAACCACAGTATCATTTTTCAATTTACCATTGAAGTATTTCCCTATCACAGGTATCCCAGAAAGTGATACTATATCTAAACCATATTCTGAGAAGCTCCCTTCGGACACATGAAAATGTGGATTAAAAGTAACTATTCTGTTTGCTCCATTCCCTTTAAGCGTTTTTATCAAACTCTTGTATCCTATGTCTCTGCCTTTGTCTCTTATTCTAACATCCTCGTCTTTATCAGTTTTTGGATTCTGATCCTGTCTCCCTAACAAGAAATACGGAAGTAAGACATCAACTGATTTTGCATGATAAAGCTCTTCATCCGATAAATTGCTTACAAGTCTGGAGAAGTTATGTAAAGTTAATGCAATTTTTTCGCCAGTGGTCGGGTATTTTATCCTGCTGACCACTACAACTTTGCTATTATACAATTCTTTGTAATTTCCGATTATCCGTGGAGCAGGTTCACCGTCAGGATGGTAGAACTCTTCAAATCTAACATATCCACATCCTAATGACATTGCCAGCGATTCTGCAAAGCCATCGTTGCCAACAACAAAATCTATTATAAAACCACCTTAAAATAAATAAGAAGCAAAACTTAAATCTTCTTTCTATCAATCTCATTGTTTGCACTATGAATATGAATGAATGACAGTACATCCGAAAGTAAAAATCTACCAAAGTCATTCAAATTCTGAGTCTGTTCGTCATTAATCCTTTGTTTTTTGAACTTTTGCCTTTTCGGATGTGGATAATTAACAAAGCTCATTTTACCAAGC
>Ga0315280_10000539_pt1 | contig 70433 bp, 71 predicted proteins | sample YL17G06_40_MG_FD_203697 | JGI IMG/M metagenome (GOLD analysis project Ga0315280, IMG submission 203697) | Sediment microbial communities from Yellowstone Lake, YNP, Wyoming, USA - YL17G06_40 | ecosystem: Environmental > Aquatic > Freshwater > Lake > Sediment | place: USA: Wyoming | collected... | reverse complement strand
GAGTTCAAGGATCTTCTTCGAGTATCGATAGTATGGCTCTTCCTTGTTCTTGACGTTGAGGAAGATGTTCGTGTCAACTGAGAATCTCAGGGCCACTCAGCCCTCAGCCGTTTTTGATACTCGAGGCTGCCTATGGGCCAAGGTTTCTGCGTGTCCAGGGTTTCCGAGAGCCTTCGGTCTCCGATTCGTAGCAAGAGAACCCTGTCTCCCTCTATCTTGAAGAGGACCTTGTCACCAGCGGCGACCTTGAGGCGCCTTCTGGCGTCTATGGGTATTGTGACCTGGCCCTTCTCGCTGACCGTGGAAACTCCTACTTCCATTCTTTACATTCCCTACCCAACGGTAGGAGGACGCTAATATAAAGTTACAGACTTCCACGCGGGCTTTCTCATCGGGCTCGTCGACCATTGATTTTTGACTCTCTCCGCGGCTGAAGTCGCGGGGATTCATGCTTCCACTCTGATCCTCTCTAGGGTGGGCATTCCGTTGTTGCGGTTCCACCCGCATCGATCCCATCGTAGAAGCATAGGCCAAACCATCGGCCTGACAGCATGCCCGCCGCAGCGAGCAGCCATATTCATGTCGCCTGCTCCCCGAACCTCTCCGCCGCTTTCTTCGAGTAGGCGCCCATATTCGGGTCTTCAGGCATCCCACTCACATCCGGAGCCTACCAGCCCATGCGGGCTTATGTGATTCGACTCCAAACAGTCCGATCGCGGACGAGAGTATTAGACTCGTCGACTTACTCGCTTACTCCACGACCAGAAGTCGGAAGCTTGTGCTCGCCCAGTTATGGTCACCGTTGCGGCTCACGCCATACCGAACGCCTCACGCAGAGCAGCTTCCACTGCTGGGTCTGTGAACTCATCTACAATGCTGACTTCAACAGCAGCATCAATATCGGGTCGCGTTTCTTGCTAAAAGCCACGACTCGACAGGCCACAGATGATTTGGCCTATGCTCGGAATGAACAGGCAAGAGAAATAGTAGCCTGCGAGCCGAGAAGCCCACACCCATTTATGGGTGGGAGCTAATCACGTTGGGCTGTGGGATTATCAGGCTGGAGTTGCACGTGGCATGATTGACGGGGTGGTTCTCCGGGAACTGAAGCCGATTCCGGATGAACGTGGGTGGCTTATGGAGCTGATGAGGTCTGACTGGGATGTCTTCGAGAAGTTCGGCCAAGTGTACCTGACGACCGTCTATCCGGGCGTCGTCAAGGCTTGGCACTATCACAAGAAGCAGACAGACCACATGATCTGCATCAAAGGCATGCTCAAGCTCGCTCTCTACGATTCCCGAAAGTCCTCATCAACCCACAAACAGATCACTGAGGTCTTCTTCGGCGATCGAAAACCTCTCCTCGTGAAGATCCCACCGCTCGTCTATCACGGATTCAAAGCAATCGGCGGAGAAACAGCCTACGTGATAAATGTACCAACAGAATTGTACAACTACAATGACCCCGATGAATTCAGGCTTCCTCCCGACACAAAGCAGATTCCATACGATTGGGGCCTCACACCTGGTTTGAAGCATGGATAGGATCCTCGTCACCGGCGGGGCCGGCTTCATAGGAAGCAACTTCGTCCGCCACCTCCTCAACGGAACGGATTGCGGCGTGATTAACCTCGACAAACTCACGTACGCCGGAAATCTGAGCAACATCAAAGACCTGCGACGTGAGAAACGGCACAAGTTCGTGAGGGGCGACATCAAGAACCGAAAGCTCGCGAACTCGCTCGTCAAGAAAGCCGACGCCGTGGTCAACTTCGCGGCGGAGTCACACGTCGATCGAAGCATCCGGACACCCGAGATCTTCGTGGAAACGAACGTTCTTGGAACGCAAATCCTTCTGGACGCATGCTGCAGATTCGGCGTGAGGTTTCAACAGATCAGCACAGACGAGGTCTACGGGAGCCGCCATGAGGGATCGTTCACCGAAACAGACCGACTCGAACCCTCGAGCCCCTACTCGGCGAGCAAGGCTGCCGCGGATCTCCTAGTCAACGCATACCACGTCACATATGATCTCGACGTCACCGTGACGAGAAGCACAAACAACTATGGCCCCAACCAGCATCCGGAGAAGTTCATCCCCAGACTCATCACGAACGCGCTACGCAGAAAACCCCTCCCAGTCTACGGTTCAGGAGAGAATGTCAGAGACTGGATCTTCGTAGAAGACAACTGTCGAGCTATTGAAATGGTTTTGGAGAAGGGAGCAAAGGGCCAGGTCTACAATATCGCAGGAGGCAACGAGAAGAAGAACATTGAAGTCGCAAAGGAAATTCTGAACCGCTTGTCCCTTCCAGAGACGATGATAAAATCGGTCAGCGACAGGCCAGGCCACGACTACAGATACTCCATCAACTGCGAGAGGATCCAGCATCTGGGTTGGAAGCCGCTATGCACATTCGAGGATGGATTGCAGAAAACCATTGACTGGTACACAGCGAACAAATGGTGGTGGCGCCCACTGGTTGACTGAATACTATGCGAACGACTACTGTATGTCGCTTCATTCCGGATGGCGATTGATTCTCTCCGCGACTGAAGTCGGGAGATTCATGCTTCCACCCTGATCCTCTTCGCTTGGGTGGGCATCCGATTGTTGCGGTTCCACCCGCATCCATCCCAGTGTAGAAGCATAGGCCAAGCCATCGGCCTGACAGCGTACCCGCCGCAGCGGGCAGCCATATTCAAGACGCCAACTGCGTCCCTATGCGCCTCCAAGCCACAATCCATCCAAGAGACTGCATGTCAGCGAATACTATGACCGGCTTGCGGCGAAGCAAATTGCCGCAACATCACAGAACTGCCTCGTATCGGTCGGCTATCCGAAAGGCATCAAATATGAGAACTTCAAAGGCAACAAGAAGAAATCCGCCGTCCAAAAAGCGACCGAACAGTTGGAACAAAGCCTAAAATCCAGAACCGAGATCAGGATCCTGAAATCCCGAGCATAGATACTCGTCGTGACATCCTCCTACGACTAAAGACCGTGGGCTTTCCTGCCGTGCTTTCTGTAAGCGAGCGTGGAGGGTCTGGGGTTTCCCCCCATAGGGGGTCCGGGCCTGTCGCCATCAAATCCATACTTATTCTCACCAGCGACGGCACCCCGTCACCGTTGGATCTCCAGAGTATCCAGGATGGTTTTGATACTTTGATTCTCTCCACGACTAAAGTCGGGAGCTTGCACTCGCGCCAATTTAGGTCACGGGGGCGCTGTTATGAGGCAGAATCTTCGCTTCCTGAAATCGAGCAGCCACTCTCTATCCTTGAGTAGTGTTCTTCCGACGAGCGACCGCTGGGCGCCTATGGCAAGGGTCGTGTAATCGATGCCCAGTTCTAGCTGACGTAGGTTGACAGCGTAGATCGGTGTTTCGCTATGGCCTGTTGCGGTTCTGATGAGTATTGTTCCCTTCGCCGCGAGGTGAAGTTTCTTCACGGCTTCATTGTCTATCGCCAGTGAGCCGTTGAATCCTGTGTCGACCTTTGGTCTAATCGTTGTCCTGCGTTCCGCCGATGATAGGCTGATTTCGATCGCCGGGTACGGTGGTTGCTCATCATCGCCGAACTTCCAGCATTTGGTGACCTCTCTGGGTTTCATCTGATGTGTCCGCCGTCCCGCTGCCTGCTAGGTTTCGATCGTCATGATCTTCTTCGGGACACCGACGTTCGTGATAACGATCTCGTGCCATGTTTCCTTGTGTGCGAGCACTCTTTCTCCAAGCCTATCTAGGTCAACGTCGTGGTCTATGACTGTGAATCCTTTCAAGGCAACGTATTCGCCGAGGTACTTGGAATGCAGGCCGAGTGCTTCGAGGAGTTCCTCTTTGTCCTTTCCCCCTTTCAGAACAATCTCCTTGACGATCTCTGCGTTGGGGGTAAAGGTCTTCTCCCTCTTTCCTCTCCTCGGTGCGGCTAAGAGCAGGCCTTGCCTTGTTGCTTGGCTGATGAAGTTCCTGGCGTACCCGGGCGCGTAGCCAAGTCTCTCTGTGAGGTCTCTTGAATGGAATGGCTTCCCCTTGAATTGGCGTATTGCTTCGACGAGTGGACGAATCATAGTTGTCACATGACACATGTGATCTTCACCGCCCCTTAAGCCTTCGCCGTCACCATAGTCTTGGCAGGCGTTTCACCGAATCCGCAGGTTTCCGTTTCATCGAAGGTGATCCTACACCTTGACTCTCTCCGCGACTCAAGTCGGGAGATTCATGCTTCCACTCCGATCCTCTTCGCTTGGGTGGGCATTCCGTTGTTGCGGTTCCACCCGCATCCATCCCATCGTAGAAGCATAGGCCAAGCCATCGGCCTGACAGCGTACCCGCCGCAGCGAGGCAAAGCATAATAAGGTTGTACGGTATACCCTCTAGATGGCGGGCGCTCTTGACGACTGTTAAGACGACACTTGTCTTGGACGAGAAGATTTGGAGCGAGTTCAGGAGGTTCGTGGAAGAAGCCTACGGGACGACGAGAAAGATGAGCGCAGGCGTTGAGGAAGCTCTACGCAGCTTCACCCCTGCAGCGGTTCTCGAAGCCTTTGCCTCAAGCACCGGAATTGTTTTGGACTCTTATCCTTCATCTCAAGAAATCGTAAGTCATAGGCCAAAAGTCAGGGTGTCGACGGCGAGAACGATCAGACGGATGAGAGATGAGCGCAAGAAACGTGTATCTTGACACAAGCACCATCGTCAAGAGGTATATCGAAGAGAAAGGATCCGAGCTCGTTGACGATCTCTACGGCCGAGCCGAGGTAGGCGCCCTTAAGATATCCTTCTCGATGTGGAATGTGGGCGAACTGATAGGCGCACTTGACCAACACCTCTCTAGGAAAGTCATCTCGGAGACGCAGTTTAGGACTAGCACTAAGGATTTTGTCGCAGAAACGATAAAGCTGTTCAGGCTTGGCCACCTCAACATACGATCTCCAACCGCCAAGATATTCGCTGATGCTTGGCATCTGATCTTTTCAAGCCACATCTACGAAGCTGACGCTATCCAGATCGCAACGGCGAAAAACCTCGACTGCGATCTCTTCCTCAGCGCAGACGCAGAGCTAATTGAAGTCGCGAAACAAACCAATCTGCAAACAGCTAACGTCGAGACAGAGGCGGAGAAAATCCTGGATTGTCTATCTGCAGGGAAGGAGCGCTGACCATAACTGGGCGAGCAGCTTTCTCAGCCCTTGCGAACGGAGTCGTGACCGCCGCGATTGGCTCCGTCTCCATAAAGTTCAGGGGTTTGCGCTCGCCATGTTTCTATCAGGCGGCCGTGTTAAGATAAGGAGGAGGCCATGCGAGCAGAAACGCGCCATAATTCACCTCTATGGTTCTATGCTGGAATACGGCGCGAGGAGGCCGTCGCGTTTCCCGTATTCTGTCCGCGGGCGTAGGACCGACTCGTGAACGCATTGCTTAAGGGCTTCGAGCCTCCACTTGTTTGTGAGTCGTTAAGAGGTGTGAAGGGACGGGAATCGTTGAGGAAATAGGCCAAGATCCCTTAACGAAGCTTGAGCATGAGGTTGAGCTGCTGACAAGGGAGTTTGTGTCCAATAAGAAGGAATTGCGAAGGGTATTGTCGACGTATGGTGTCGCCAGAGCCGGGGAGATTGAGATGAAGATGAAGAGGGGTGAGCTTAAGGAGCATCCCGCATATGAGGACTACCTTTCTGCTCTCCAACTCGAAATGAATCTTGAGGAACTCAGGGAGGCCCTGGGGGAGAAGTATTCCCAGTTGATAAGAGAATAAGTCTGAGAGGGCTTCCCTCAGATCGCTAGCCAGAGTGGCATCAGACGAGTTTTCAAGCCTTCTCGGAGGGGACCCTATACTGCTACCCGATAGGCTGCGCCTGGTTCTGGTTGACGGTTCATTCTTGGACGTGCGCTATCCCGCCAGAACGAAGTATTCCTTCCACTGGCAAACGAGAGATCGTTCGGTTAGGATCAACACAGCTGAGCATCACCCAGATCTGCCTACCCTTCCCTAGGCACATTCACCTCGATGAGAGAACTGCAGTCGCAGATAATCTGACGAGACTCGAGAATTCACCCGAAGAGAACTTGAGGAGCATCCTCTCGTGGATAATGCGGGAGCTTGCGAAATGCTAGCATCATGCTGCGGTTCCATTGTTCGTGAATATGGAGATGGAAGTGCTCTCAGATCCAGGACTCTAGCCCTTGCCAAGCTTCGAATAATCCGCCTTCGTTGTCGAGTGGGTTTGTTGATCCTACGTCTGGGTCTACTTCGACTACTTTCAGTTATTATGTGAGTTACTCTGACGTTGAGGGTGCTGCTCCGACGGTTGTGTCTGGATTGATGGTGGTTCGCATGATATGTCCTTGTACAGTGGTTCAGCCTCGTCGGGGACGTATCGGTATCAGACGACGCTTTCTGCTGGTAGCCACACCTACTATTTTGATTTCAGTGATGGCGTGAATACGGTTAGGCTTCCATCCTCAGGTTCCTACTCTGGGCCAACCGTCTCGTCTCAGCCTCCTGCTGCTCCTACGTTGTCGAGTCCCGCTGATGGTGCTACAGGTCTTTCTTCGCCGGTTACTTTGAGTTGGTCTGCTTCTTCCGGCTGGGTGGTTGGTTACACGGTTTATGGTTGGAGGGTTGATACTGGGGCTACATTGTACGACCTGTTGCCAGCTTTTCAAACATGGGATATGCGGCCGCTCTTAGCGCGTCCGGGGATCTACGAGTCCGCCTTTGTTTGAGTTCGCGGGTTTGGTTTCTCGGCAGTCCGCGGGTTCCGGACCCGCCGCCTCTGTTCCCTTGCCATCACCGTGTCTGTTTGGCATTTTGCTTTAAGGTCTTCAAGCAGGAGTCGGAGCCCGCTTCAGCGCATTTGTGACAAGGATTTCGGATCGAAGGGCTCTGCGAGAGGCTGTCTCGGGCGAAATAGAACATTGCTTGCAGAGCTTGAGACATCATCGATATCGCAGCCGAGGTTAAGCTAGTACAGATTCACGATACGAAATTAATGCGGATCTGTGCTCTGTGCGGGTCTGGCTGCCTGGGCATGTATGAGCAAACAAGAATGATGACAGAGAATCACAGTTCAACAAAGCGACAAAGGGAGATAACTCAAACATAGCACGAACGACTACGGACCGAATCAGCTTCCCAGGGAATCGATACGGAGGCTTGTTACGAACGGGCTCCATGGAAAGAGGCGCCCTATCCAAGGGACCGCAGGGAAGGCTAGGGACTGGATATCCGTTGGAGGACAGCTGCCGAGCAATCCTTACAGTTTTGGAGAAGGGCGAGAACGGACAGGCCTGCAACATCGGCCCGGGAAATGAGAAGGAACATCGACATCGCAGAAGAGATACTGCGTCGCCTGTCCCTTCCTGAAACGATGGTACAATTCGTCGCCGACCGTCCGGGACACGATTTCAGATACTCCATCAACTGCGAGAAGATTCACCGCCTAGGTTGGAAGCCGTTATGCTCATTCGAGGATGGGTTGCAGAGAACCATTGACTGGTACGCGGGGAAGAAGTGGTGATTGCGCCCACTGCTTGAAGAAGGCACATAGCCCGATTATTGAGCAGCCTTGCTTGTGGTCGAAGGCCTGCTGACGAACTTAGTAAGACTTAAGATCTTGTAAGACTCTGACGATCGTAAGGGACCATGCATGGCTTACTCGAAAGTGACGAAGAAAGGCCAGATAACCATACCTTCTCGGCTTAGAGGACAACGGGGCTTTGGAGAGGGAACCATCGTGGCTTTCAAGGAGACGAGAGAAGGTCTTGTGATAGAGGCCGTACGTGACATAACCGAGTCTGCAGGGAAACTCTCCAAATTCGGCACGGCTAGCGAAGTGATCCGTGACATCGTTCGTTCACGCGAACAAGAATTCAGGTAGCGCGAGCAGAGTGATCCTGGTTCTCGACACGACGTTCCTCGTACTACACTACTTCTCAGACGATGAGGTAGTCCTGACGAAGACACGCCAAGCGCTCAGGACTTCTAGAAAACTCGGAAACAAGGGAATCCTGCCTACGATGGTTCTGGCGGAATTCTACGCGCAGACCTACAAGAGGACTGGCAGAGATGTTGCGGACAAGTACTTCAGGGAAATTGTGAACTCTGGTCTTGCCATCGTTCCGTTGACGGAGGACATATCATACCGAGCAGGTTTGCTGAGAGCGAAATACAAAGAGAAGGTTCCGTGGGGTGACTGCATTGTCGCCGCGACGGCAATTTGGAACAAAGCCAAATTCGTCGTAACGGAGGACCCGCACTTCACTGAGCTCAGCGAGATAGAAGCGAGAAAGTCATCTGAACTACGCTTGTGAACCCCGGATACACGACCTCAGTTGGCTCACCGGTCCTAGGTGGAATGTTTTGCAGAATCGTACTGTCTCAGAAAACCAAGGATACCTGTGGGCCACTGGAGCGACCAGGAGAAGACAGATAGCAAGTGATCATCGGCTCGGGTGGGAAGCCCACAGAAACACTACGGAGATTCCTAGATTCTTGGAATGCCAAGATTGTGGATGAGTTGCCTATGCTCAATGCATATCTGTTGATTCTCTCCGCGACTGAAGTCGCGGGGATTCATGCTTCCACTCTGATCCTCTTCGCTTGGGTGGGCATCCGATTGTTGCGGTTCCACCCGCATCCATCCCAGTGTAGAAGCATAGGCCAAACCATTGGCCTGACAGCGTACCCGCCGCAGCGGGCAGCCATATTCAAGACGCCAACTGCGTCCCTATGCGCCTCCAAACCACAATCCATCCAAGAGACTGCATGTCAGCGAATACTATGACCGGCTTGCGGCGAAGCAAATTGCCGCAACATCACAGAACTGCCTCGTATCGGTCGGCTATCCGAAAGGCATCAAATATGAGAACTTCAAAGGCAACAAGAAGAAATCCGCCATCCAAAAAGCGACCGAACAGTTGGAACAAAGTCTAAAATCCAGAACCGAGATCAGGATCCTGAAATCCCGAGCATAGATACTGGTCGTGACATCCTCCTACGACTAAAGACAGTGGGCTTTCCTGCCGTGCTTTCTGTAATCCTGTCTGTCTATCCTTCTGGTAGATGTTTCATGATTTCGATATATAGCGCTGTCGAACATCTCCATCCCGCGCTTATCATCTGGTCGATGGCTCCCCTCGCTTGTTCTGGGCTGATTAGCTTAGCTTCCAGTAGGCGGAATAGAATGTAGACAGTGCCGCGGTTTCTTACCTCATAGACAATCGCTACCGATCTGGCCGCCTCCTCATCCAGTATTGCGATGCCTCCGAGGTCTCTCGCCAGAACTATAACCTCGGCATCAGCCCTGTGCAGCCTGGGATTTCTTCGAAGTGCATCGAAGAACCTTGTGTCCCCAACTTCTTTAACTCTGATTATTCCTTCCGTCGTCAGTCTTTCTATGACAGCTGCGTCCGGGGCGCCTTTCTCCTTTCCCTTTGCAACGACCTCCATGTGGACCGTTGGTGGCATGTATTTTTCATCGTGCAGATGCCCGACGAGTTGGAGAAGACTCGTCTTGGCGAGGTAGATTAGCGCTGTCGAGTCGAAGATCAGAGGCGGCATTACGCTTCTGCCATCGCACCACGGATGTCCTCTTCGACGCGTCGTTGCGAAGCATCTACCCAGACCACTTGTGATCGCTTGACTAGCTCCGCGAAGTCCCAGACGTTTAGCCCTGCGATCTCAGCAGCCTTCATGAAGGTTGCCTTTCCTTCCGCTAGTGCCTCCAGAGCCCTCTTCTGTCTCCAACCTTCCAGTCCGATCCAGAGCAGCTTCCTCACGGCGGCTGACTTGTCCAGCCTCTCTTCGCGCATGAACTGCTCTAGCTCGCTCCAGACTTGTTTCGGAACCCTGGTCGATAACGGGATTTCCTTCAAACCGTCCACGTATGCATTGTATGCAAAGTCTGCAATAAGAGACTTGCTCTACCAACCTCTAATTCTCGTTTCCCTACTCCACGACCAGAAGTCGGGAGCTTGCGCTCGCCCTGATATGGTCAAACGGTCAAGGGCGAATCATTGCGTGAAGTATTAAAGTAAGAAGGTTCTTACTAGAAGTCGATTGGGCTTGCGGGCGGCTACCACGAGAGTTTCTTCGAAGGGTCAAGTTGTCATACCCGAGGCTGTCAAGAAGGCAGCAAAAATGCACGAGGGAGAGAATCTGCTGGTTGTTGCGATAGGCGATACCATAGTCCTGAAGAAACTGTCAGCAGTGACCTTCGAAGAAGTGGCTAGACCTATCTGGCGGACTGTCAGAGCGATGGGGCTTTCAGGAGATGATTTGGACGAACTCATCGATGAAGCCAAGGCCCAAGCTCGCTCTCGACACTAACATCTGGGTATCCGCCTTCTTGTCCCACGGCCCACCATCAGAAATCGTTCAGATGGCAGAAGATGGACTAGTACACGTGTTTGCTTCGCTCGAAATGCTGGACGAAATCAACCGCGTCCTACAGTACGAGAAGATAATCGGAATACTGAAGCGAAGTCGAACAAGATCAAGCACCGTCATGGGAACGATCGCCAGATTAGCGTCGATAGTCGACGTGAAAACGGAGGTTCACGTGGTAGTAGAAGACCCTTCAGACAATCACGTGCTGGCTTGCGCTAAAGAAGCGCATGCTCAATTCATCGTTTCCGGTGATCGCCATCTTCTTGCACTTGGCCGATACGGGAACGCTAGGATATTGACACTCTCCGCGACTGAAGTCGGGAGATTCACGCTTCCACCCTGATCCTCTTCGCTTGGGTGGGCACTCCGTTGTTGCGGTTCCACCCGCATCCATCCCATCGTAGAAGCATAGGCCAAACCATTGGCCTGACAGCGTACTCGCCGCAGCGAGCAGCCATATTCAAGACGCCAACCGCGTCCCTATGTGCCTCCAAACCACAATCGAGACAGCGGAAACCACGCAAGACTCGTTCCGAATGCCTTGAACCGCACCGTGGGCAGGTCTGGCTCGTGTACGCTTCCGAGACTGCGCGGACTTTGATGCCGTATTCTTCCGCTGTCCACTTGAGCCTGTCCGCGACATGTTTGTGGCTCCAGTAGTTGTGAACCATCGCGTTTCCCTGCCTACCATGATTGTTGTTGGTTCTGATGCCTGTGAGTTCACCGATAATGATCGTTGACACGCCTTGCCTGTAGACGTCTCTAATGAGCTGCCGAGCGAATGCGGCTACTGCATGTCTGAAACGTTTCCTTCTTGTCCTGTACAGTTTTGAGAGCTGCTTTGACTTCTTATGTCCATTCACGGCAGCAAGTCGCTGTTGGTGTTGGGCGATGCGGTTGGTCCAGTACCACCAATCCGCCAGCAAGCGGCCAGAGTGGTATGCGACTGGTTGACGCCATTCTGGCAGCCAGATGGTTGCGAGGTTCCGTACGCCTAGGTCGATGTAGCATGTCTTGGACCCCAATGGGGTGATGATTGGTTTCACTTCTACGGCTTGAAAGACACGCCACTTCTTCGACAATGTATCCCATGCAACCTCTAACCGTCCTTGTTTGCCAGTCCACTTCAGTTTGCCTTTGAAAGGTATGGAGAGATGACGCGGCAAATCCAGGCGGCCTTGTCGTATGTGGTAGCTGTCGCAGCGGAACAGTATCCTGAGCATGTATCGTCCGTCGCGTTTCCAGTAGCCTGGTGGCTTCACCCGCTTGATCGTGGATGGAAGCTTGCCGTTCTTCTCCATGCGCTTCAACGCGAGAAACGCACGCCATGCTTCATTGTTCTTTCGAACGATCTGCTGTGCCGTAGCGGAGCCAACGAGTGGGACGTACTTCTTGTAGGCTTGCGGGTTCCAGTCCAACTTCACGTAGTCGCTGTATTGTTGGCGGTGGAGGTAGTTGACTTCGTTCCAGAGTTTCGCGCAGTTCACGGCTAATCCTTGGAGGATGCGGTGCTGTTCCCATGTCGGCGCGAGGTTGAAGAGGTTGGTGCGTTTCATCTCTTACTCTGCCTCTGGATGTACTCGTGTATTGTCTTCGCGGAGACGTGGCCTGTGGTGGAGACGAAGCAAGCGTGGGTCCATAGGCTTGGCAGTTTGAGCAGTTGAGGAAACTCCCTGTGTAGCATGTGTGAGCTTCGTCCTTTGAACCGCTTCACTATCTTGTGTACGGGGAGTTGTGGGTAGGCAGAGATGAGTAAGTGTAAGTGGTCTGGATTCACGGCATGATCGAGTACTTCCACATGCATCTCCTTCGCGGTTTCACGGATGACTTGTTCGAGACGATGCTTGATCTTTCCGACAAGTACGGCTCTCCGTCGTTTCAGACACCACATGAGGTGGTAGTTGAGTAGGTAGACTTGCTCTGGCGTGTTGATGGCCCATGTCTTGCATATCATACAGTATTCCTCCTAATTCCTCCTACGACTTGAATCCGGCGACTGCTCGCTTACTCCACGACTAAAAGTCGGGAGCTTGCGCTCGCCCAGTTATGGTCACTCGGAATCGAATCAGAAGTGTGATTCCCAGATCAGAAGCTCAATCGCCCTCAACGAGTAACAGAGAAGAGACAGGAAGAGATAGAGTGAGAACGTTGCTGCGAAGGCTAGCTGTGTTTTCCTGTCAGGCGACGCGCCGAATCGGTTGACTCTGCGGATCACGCTTGCCGCGCCCTGCGCTCCTGTGAGATACAGAGGGAGAATGAAGAGGCCTCTCCAAGTCAAGTAGATGTCTGGACTCAGTATCGTGAAAACAAGTGACACGACAACCATGCCGGCCACTATCCTGCGAAAAGACCGGTCGAGCATTCCAGTGTCCGCCAGGCCAACCACGGAAAGCAATGTGAGGAAGGGTAGATCGACCCGGTTCCCAGCGAAGTCGAAAGCCTGCTCAAGCGCAGCCAACGCCGATCCAACCGCTCCCGTACTCATCTGTCCCTGTAAGTAGTTCCATCCGACCTGGAACCAGACATTTGGGTCAAGCGTTGCCGGCTGAACGCCCACAGCAGAAATCAAGTACAATGCAACGACAGGAGCAAACATTGCGCCCACAAACATGATGGCTGTGATGCCTGTCTCGCGTATCCATTCTCGGGTGCTCAGGGAACGAAAAGCGAAAACACTGGAAACGACGGCGAGGCACAACGCTGCGATGGCCGTGATCCACAGGTAGGAGTACGATCCGATCAGAATCACGGAGAGGACAAGCGCGCATAGGAACGCGAGAAGGGAGCGAACTCGGATCGCCCTAACCGCCAGAGCGAACATGAGAGTTGCAACCGCCAAACCGAACCAGTTCGCATAGATGCCTGCAGCCATGGCAAGCGTGGTCTGGGCGGAGACTACTGAGAGTAACGCAGCGAATGATGCGAGCCAAGGACGCGACGTTCCTTCCCTCACGAGCATGAAAGTGCCCAACGCCAGCAGCGCCGCCACAAATGGTGGCGTGAACCTTACGATTGATTCAGGGCTGGCACCAGTTGAGATCTTCACCGCGATCATGAGGAGGACGAATAGGCCCCTGTCGCTCTCCATGCTGCGCATGGCGTCAGTAATGTTGGTGAAGAAGCGCATTCTGTCAATGTAGAACCAAGCATCACTTCCGAAGAGCGTCATGTTTTCGCGGGAGAGATACGGATAGAGAGTGATCATCACGCCCAACATCACTGATCCAAGGAGGACAAGATACGGAAGCGATCTATGATCGAGGATTCTCGTCAGCGGAGCTTGCTCTGACCTAGTGTTCGACGAAGGTTCGACTCGGCTGAGCGATTTCGAGCGGTTCGTTGACAACAGCCTGGCCATGAATGCGAGCGGTTCCCTGAAGAGCACAACCGAAGCCGCAAAACCCAGAGCGATCAGAGTCGCGGAGAGCACAGGCCGAGCTAAGTAGAAGATCTCTACATCGATTCCAAGCATGTGTAGCCACGGATCCCGAGGCGAAATGTATGATCCGGAAATCAAGGCAGAGAAGAAGCCATCTTGCCAAATCAGAAGCGACACAATGCCTCCCACGGAAATGACGCTTAGAAGTGCGAAGACTTCTGAGGCGACTGTCCTCAGGGCAGTGCCCTTCTCGATTCCGAGAATTCGCTTCGAGTTGGAGACGAGAGCGTGTGAGAGGAGAAGGCCTGACCCTATCAGCGCCGCAGCCCCCACAGGGTACCATTGCGTCATTATCGCCACCGACACGACCGGGAGAACGAGAGACGCTAGTGCCAGCGTCAAGTCCAACACAATCCTTCTGCGAATTATGGCAAGGAAGACCGGTGTTGCTGAAATGATGAAACTCACGCCCCATGCGATCCAGTCTCCTGTACCTCCGAACAGATGCACGTCAAGAACGATCCAAGTCTTGAACGGATGCCAAAGCAGGCCGATGACGCCGCCAAGCACGACTAGGCCTAAGAAGATGGCTAGCCCGCTGCCGAGCAGAGGCACCCATTTCAAGAACTGCGACGAGCGGCTAGACCTGCTCATCATGCACACGCTCGTTGGCATTGCTGTTTCGCAGCCCATTCTGGCCGGAGCGCAACCAGAGCCTGATGCCAGCCTTCACGAGTAGTGTGGGACGAGGAGGGATGAACGTTGAGATACACCGCGTTCTCGCCCAGTCCAAACCACCCCTGACCGCCGTCCGGCGTAGTCAGCTGAGTAGGGCTTAAGCCTTGCCGAACCCGGACGGCAAGCCTGCCGAATACAGGGACACGTTGCAGATCTGAACGAAATAGAAGCCAGAAGAACATCCGAAGCACGCCTGTGAGTCTCACTCGCGTCGATCTATCAGTCGATCCTCACGTCCACGATGGTCGTCATGGAGACCACGAGCCTTCAAAGCAATGAGCCCATCCTCAAGACTTACCATTGATGTCTCGGAGTTCACGGATCATCAATGTAGTGATGTGGATCAGATTGTCAGTTGATGTTGACCCGAAGTCCGAACCACCGGGTACTCGATCAGGTACCGGTTCCCTACGTCTCTCCACGCTTCCGCCAACACTACACTCCGGGTTGTTCCACACAGTCCAGAGTCACCTTGGCTTCTGCGCAGGGTGTCGAGGTAGTAACAAGGTTTAAATTTGTAGAACCAAGGTTCTACTTGACCCGCCTTGGTCGAGCTAAGGATTAAGGTAGGAGCAAAGGGACAAATTCTGATCCCAAAGGTCTTTCGGGACAGGTACGGATTGAAGGAAGGAGACATCGTCGTAATCGAACCTGAGGAAGGCGGAGTTCTCATCAGAGGAAGGCCATCCGCTCAAGAAACCGAACAGGCGATTGAGAGGCACGTATCCGAGTTGAGAGCCAAGGGAATCAGAGGACCTAGGCTGGGAGAACTGAAGAAAGTCTACCTAGAGATGGAGTTCGGGGAGACGCATGAGGAAGCTATTCCTGGACGCTAATCTCGTAATCTATCTGAACACCGTCACCGGGGAACAGCGAGCGATAATAGACCGATTCTTCAAAAGTCTCCTCAGAGAGCATCTCTTCACAAACATGCTGGTCCTAGATGAGACGCTCTACGTTTCCAGAAGACAGTACGCAGTCCCATACGCTATGACCATGGACTTTCTCAGGCGGGCCTTGATACCATACACGGAGATTATACCGATAGCCGAAGAAGACCTTCAAGCAACGGAAAGATATCTGGCCGACTATGACGTGAAACCCTCCGACGCGATACATCTAGCAACCATGGATAAGCTGGGAATAACCTCGATCGTTAGCGAAGATGAAGAGCTGGATGCGGTCAAAGGCATAAAACGCGTCTGGCTCGACACGACTGGACAGAACGTTACAGAAATGGGGCAAGAAGGCCCATGACCGCACAAAGCTCCTCGCTGTCCTTGACCATCATGAGCTAATGCTTCACGGCAACAGCCGCAGGTTCAGGGTATGTTCTTGGAGGCTCGAATGTTTCTGGGGCCATTCCCTGGCCCTCGCGAAGCGAGTCCAACTGCTTTGGGTCCCCGACTACTACGTCTTCACCTTGCCCGTACTGCCTCAGGCCAGTCTTTGTCCTGCGGATCCCGTCTCGGTCTGCAAGCTGCTCAAGGGCTGCAATGATCTCTTCTATCTGGCGTGCGTGCCGCCGAAGTTCTCTGAGGACAGATCTTGGCACGGACAAGGATTCAGTCAAGTGAATCCGAGAACGTCAGGAGTTCGCGCCACCAAAAGGAGTTCCGCTCATTCTGATCACAACGTCGCTGGAGGAAACGAGAAGAAGAACATCGAAGCCGCGAAGGGAATTCTGAACCGCTTGTCCCTTCCCGAGACTGATAGAATCCGTCGGTGATCGACCAGACGAGAGCGTGTGAGAGGAGAAGGCCTGACCCTATCAGCGTCGCAGCCCCCACAGGGTACCATTGCGTCATTATCGCCACCGACACGACCGGGAGAACGAGAAACGTCAGTGCCAGCTTGAAGTCCAACATGGTCCGTCTCCGAACAATAGCAACGAAACCGGGCACTGCCGAAACCATGAAACCGACGACCCAAGCGATCCAGTCACCTTCAAGCCCGAGAATGTGAACGTCAAGAACGACCCAAGTCTTGAATGGGTGCCAAAGCAGGCCGATGACGCCGCCAAGCATGACCAGACCCAAGAAGATGGCTAGCCCGCTGCCGAGCAGAGGCACCCATTTCAAGAACTGCGACGAGCGCCTACACCTGCTCATCATGCACACGCTCGTTGGCAGTGCTGTTTCGCAACCCATTCTGGCCTGGCGCAACCAGAGCCTGATGCCAGCCATCACGAGTAGTGTAGGACGAGGAGGGATGAACGTTTAGATACACCGCGTTCTCGCCCAGTCCAAACCACCCCTGGCCGCCTTCCGGCGTAGTCAGCTGAGTAGGGCTTAAGCCTTGCCGAACCCGGACGGCAAGCCTGCCGAATACAGGGACACGTTGCAGATCTGAACGAGCGAAGACAAGAATGGTTCACTTCCCGAATCCTCTTGAATGAAAATACTGAGAGCCCCACTCGCACTTTAGGTGCGACCAGGTTGCAGGGAGGCAGAGGGTTCGCGACACCGCCTCTGACGATCAGCTAGCTCGTTCCATCTCAGTAGCGTCACCATCTGCCCTCTTGGCGGAGCCGCCTGCGCCTCCGGAATGGTTGGAGCTTGGGTGAGATTTCGTAGAAGTGAACCTGCCATAGGGCCCCGTCACCCGCCATTCGGCACGCGAGGTACACGTAATATCTATAGATGCATAGCGAAGATGTAGCAGCTGGTAGGGGGCCTAGAGCTCGTCGGTTCGGCGAAGCAGAGCTGTCCCCGCCCCACTCTATCTGCTCTCTGCGCTACTCCTGATACTCCTCGCACAGCCACTCTTCAGTGTCCCTGAATCATACGCTCTTCAGGCTGGTCCGGCGGAAGCTAAGGATCCGGCCAAGTCGAAGCCGGACTATTCCAATGATCGGTTGCTTGTGAAATTCAAGGAACGTGACAAGGCGAATGCGGTTGCTTTGAAGCACGCGGCGAAGGTCGCGCGGTTCTACGAGAAGCTCGGCATTCACCTGCTCAAGCTGTCGCCCGGACTTTCAGCGGAGGAAGCAATGAAGAGATTCGCCAGTGACCCTGCGGTCCAGTATGTCTCACTTGACTACGCCGTGCAGGCGGACGTTTTGCCAAATGACCCAAGACTGGGGGATCTGTGGGGGCTTCACAACACTGGCCAGTCAGGTGGAACCGTGGATGCTGACGTGGACGCGCCCGAAGCTTGGGACATCACCACCGGATCCTCAAGCGTCGTGGTGGGAGTGGTCGATACGGGGGTCGACTATAACCATGAAGACCTCGCAGCGAACATGTGGAGAAACCCAAGCGAGACTCCAGGAAACGGCGTCGATGACGACGGAAATGGCTACGTGGACGATGTCTTCGGCGTGGACGCCTACAATGGCGATTCGGATCCAATGGACGACCACAACCATGGAACCCACGTTGCAGGTACAATCGGCGCAGTTGGCGGGAATGGCGTAGGCGTCGTCGGCGTAAACTGGCAGGTGAGGATCATGGCTCTCAAGTTCCTGGGAGCCAGCGGCTCAGGATCCACCTCAGGAGCCATCGAATGCATCAACTACGCCGTCACCATGAAGAACCGAGGCGTCAACATACGCGTCCTAAGCAACAGCTGGGGCGGAGGCGGCTACTCGACCGCCTTGAGAGATGCCATACAGACGGCCTCGAACGCGGGCATCCTGTTCGTTGCGGCAGCCGGAAACAGTGCCTCAAGCAACGACTCGACCCCTCATTATCCATCGTCCTATGACGTCGCGAATGTGTTGGCTGTGGCCTCCACCGACCGCAACGATCAACGTTCCAGCTTCTCCAACTACGGGCTGACGAGCGTGGACGTGGCCGCTCCGGGATCCAACATCCTCAGCACGGTGCGCAGTAATCAGTACGCGTCTTACAGTGGCACGTCGATGGCGACTCCGCACGTTTCCGGAGTCGCCGCTTTGATCCTCGCCGCCGACCCGACTCTCTCCTATGTGCAGGTGAAGAAACTGATACTTTTCACAAGCGATACCTTGTCCTCCCTGTCGGATCGTATACTCACGGGCGGGCGCGTCAACGCAAACAACGCCTTGAGAAGGAGCGGAAACACTCTCCGCATCTTCCGAACCCTCACGACCATCTTCGCCTTCGTCGGCGATACTGTCCGTCTTGAAGTCATGGCTGGCCTCCATGCGGACCCGGTTCCGGGCATGATTGTGACCGCTGATTTCTCTAACGGTTCCCCACGTGTCACGCTCAGAGACGACGGCGTCGCTCCAGACACGACCGCAGACGACGGAGTGTTCACGACATCGTGGACGCCGAGCAGTTCCGGATCAATCATAGTCACGTTCATGGCCTCTGCCCCGGGCCTCGCGTCAGCTGTCACAACGGTCAGCGGCGCGATCGCTCGCTCTTACAGAATCGTGTCAGCACCCTACAGCTGGACCGAGATATCCGGTACTGGCACTTCTTTGGAGCTCGGGGACGAGTCAGTCGCCACGGTGAACCTGCCGATGTCGGTGCGTTTCGCGGGGCAGCCCTTCAGCTCCGTTCTCGTGTCAGCGAACGGGTTCGTCAGCTTCTCGAACCAGGACGCGGGCTACTCGAACAAGGCGTTGCCTGCGGCGGGGCTTTCTAACTTCATCGCGGTGTACTGGGACGATCTTATCGGCCGGACAGCGATTGACCGTGGCGTCGTGTACTGGCAGACGCTCGGATCCGAGCCGTATCGGCAGCTGATCGTGGAGTGGATGGATTTCGCGCACTATGCCTACCCGAACCACTTGGGCTCGGTCACATTCCAGGCCATATTCCACGAACAATCCGAGGATGTCTTGCTGCAGTATCAGACAACGGTCTTCGGCAACTCGGCGTATGACCGTGGAGCGAGCGCAACCGTTGGTATCCAGTTGGGAAGCACAAGCGCAGTCCAGTACAGCTACAACAGCCCGAACTCGATCACAGACGCGTCGGCGATTCTCTTCAGCGCGGGTAGAGCCCTCGGTTCGCTACGCGAGGACATCCCAGAAGAGGCGAGAGTCACACCTGTCTCCCTAGACGCGCCTCCATTCCACTTTGATTGGAGAGAGAAGGACGGCTACAACTGGATGACTTCCATAAGGGATCAGGCGAGCTGCGGAAGCTGCGTGGCTTTCGGCGCAGTCGCCGCTGTGGAGGGACAGTTCAAGATCCAGGCCGGCAATCCATCGTGGAACCTGGACCTGTCGGAGCAGCATCTCTTTTCATGCGGTGGCGGCAGCTGCTCGTATGGTTGGTATGTGAGCTCGGCGCTCAACTACCTGCAACAGTATGGTACACCTGACGAGGCCTGCTCGCCGTACAGGGCTCAGAGCGGGTCGACGTCATGCACGCGGTCATGCTCTGACTGGCAGTCGAGAGCGTACAGGATCAGCAGCTGGAGCTGGATCGCCGCAAACCCGACCGCAATCCAAGCCGCCCTACTGAATGGCCCACTGGTAGCGGCGTTCGATGTCTACACGGACTTCTTCTACTACAGCGGAGGCGTCTACCGATACAGTTGGGGCGTCTACGAAGGCGGACACGCCGTCGCCATAGTAGGCTACGACCAGCCCGGCGAGTATTGGATAGTCAAGAACAGCTGGGGTCCAAGCTGGGGGGAGAGCGGCTACTTCAGGATCGCATTTGGGCAGGTGGGCATAGAGCAGGAGGTCGCGACGCTCACCGCACTGGTCGATGTGGCCACGAGGACGGCCACCGTGACGCAGACCTCAAGCCTCTACGCCCAAGCGACTACGACCCGCACAATCACAAGCTACACCAGCACAAGCTACACGAGCACGAGTACCGTCCCCGTGCTTACGACAGTTGTTTTGGTTCCTGTGACGATTTCTCAGACGCTTCAAAGCGTCGAGCATGTGACTTCCGTTCGCACCACGATCCTCACTAGCTACGCTGAGACTCAGACCTCAACGAGCACCGTCCTGATGCTGACGACGGTCGTGTTGGTGCCGATGACAACGACCTCCAGATATCTGGGCGTGCAATACGTGACTCCAGTACGTACGGTGACGGTAACGAGCTATACCGGTACAGAGGCGTCGACGAGTACCGTCATGGTTCTCACAACCATCGTCTTAGCTCCGTCGACAGCCACCGTAACGGCTGAAAACACACAGCTCGTCACGTCAACGACCACCACAACCGTAACCAGCTACACGACCACAACAACCTCCACAAGCACCAACGTGGTCTACACAACGGTAGCCACTCTGGCGGGCGCTGTAGCATCGAATCCAGTTGCCTACCTAAGCTTCCTGTGGCTGCTCGCGGTCACAGTCACCACGGTCACGCGCAACAAGGGACGCCGCCTTCAAAAGGCGCGATCGTTGATAGAGAGGAGGTGGTTGGATAGTTGAATATGAAAGCGGCTCTCAAGGGACGAGCGATTCCAGTCGCGCTGTTGCTGATTACTACGATCCTTCTGTCGATGGGTTCGGGTCTGTACGCTGGTTCCTCTTTCTTCGCTCAGCAAGCACCGAGCGTCACCATCACGACAACAGTCTTCACGACGACGACCAGCTGGACCACCTCAACCATCTGGTCCACCGTGACAAGTGTGGTCGCCGGAGTCTGGACGACGGTGGAATACACAACAAGCACGAGCACGGTCACCATGACTGGACTGGACACTTACACAAGGCTGCTCTTGCACATGGACGGGACCGACGGCTCTCAGGCCTTCGTTGACAGCTCCACTGAAGCGCACAGCGTCACAGCAAAAGGGAACACACGAATCAGCACCGCCCAGAGCAGGTTCGGTGGCACAAGCGGCCGATTCGGCGGCGCAGACGACTACTTGTCACTTGCGGATTCGGCGGATTGGGCGTTCGGCACAGGTGCCTTCACGATTGATTTCTGGGTACGATTCAGTGCGCTTCCCGCGGCCGGTGACTGTGATGTGATTGTTAGTCAATTTGTAGATGTAAACCACTGGTGGGAACTCATCCTCTACAACAATGCTGGAACATATCAATGGATTTTCTATCAGTCGGCTACACTGATCGATATTACTAGGGATACGACTATTTCGAAGGACCTTTGGTATCATGTAGCTTTAGTTAGGTCGGGCAATTCATGGTACCTCTTTCAAGATGGCTCTCAGCTTGGTGCAACCGGCACAGACAGCGACTCAGTGGTTGACCTAGCAGGCGCGCTGGAGATAGGGAGAAGGGGAGATTCAATATACTACTTGAACGGTTGGCTTGATGAGCTTCGGGTGAGTAAGGGTATTGCGCGTTGGACAAGCAACTTCATGCCACCCACCTCGTCGTATTGAACTCCGAGTCCCCACGGTCACCCCCAAGGCTTGGCCATCTACAATAGCTGAAGCACAGACACCAGGACTAGAGGAAGCGATGCGGGAACTGCGCTCCCGTTCCGGAGTGAGTCCTAGGCCAGCGCTACTCTCCGACATATCCGAGGTCTTTCAAAGACACAGTTGAGCGGGCCGGGCGCAGCTTTACGAGCGTGCTGTCTGAGTGATTGACACTCCCGCTGAAAAGTCTTGACTCTGGCCAAGTAGACTATGGTACAGAATCAACTGTATCAAGGGCATGCTCAAACTTTCCCTCGACGATTCCCGGGAGTCTTCCTCGACCTGCAAACAGGTCTCTGAGATCTTCGCTGGCGACCGAAAGCCCTTCCTCGTGAAAATTCGACCGCTCGTCTATGGGTTCTGTTGACGAACCTGTAAACGGTTTTGTATGACGATCTGTATACAGACTCCACGATCCTACATGTCAGTCGTCAGTGTCCGCGTACCCAAGGAACTCAAGGAGAAGATGAGCAGGGTGCAGGAAGACTGGGCCAGTTACCTTAGGCGCATGATAGAGCACAGGATCCACCAGCACGAGATCTTCGAAGCGTCGAGGAGGATCGACGAAATACGCTCCAAGACAACGAGAGGCACATACCGCGCAGCCGAGTCAGTAAGAGAGGCCCGGGATCGAGCATGAGCTTCATCGTCGATGCGAGCGTGGCGGCCAAATGGGTCAACATTGAAGAGTCATCGGATACGGCTGCAGAAGTCAAGGACGCGCACGTTAGAGGAGACCTGGAGCTCGCAGCGCCTTCTCACCTCATCTATGAGGTTGGCAACTCGATTTGGAAGAACTCCCAACTGACAACGGACGATGCCAGAGAGCCTGTTGCTTCAATCCTGCAGCTGAGATTATTCCTGCTGCCGCTAACAATCTCTAGAGCCAGCCGCACAATGGAGATTGCTAGAATGAGGCGCACGACTTTCTACGATGCTGCCTAGCTGCAAGCAGCTGAAGAACTGAAAGCGACTCTGCTGACGGCGGATGGAACCCAAGCTCGTGCATGCAAGGAGATCGTTCAGGTTCTTCGCCTTCCAGAGTTCAGGGCATGAGCGCAAGCCCCGCTGGAAAGTGCTGAAGGTTTGATTGCCTGCCCCGTTCGCCCTAGCGGATCGCGACACAACACTCGCCAGATGCAAAACTCGGTGGGAAACATATCCAGATGGGGAGAACGATGTAGTGTCTGTGGAGCATCCGCGCTTAATAGGTGCCGTTGAGCCTATTGTGCGTTTGTAAGGAATCGGAGTTGAACATCCGTCAGTTCCTGTTCAGATGCTGGTACTATCTTAGGATCGGTTATGGCACATACCTGACGTTCCTACTGGGCTTCGCAACCACTATCGTCACGGTATACTACCTCGCGATAAATAACATCCCAGCCTTGAAATCAGTGTTCCCGAGTTTCCTGCTGTTCGCCATAATTGCGATCGCAATCGGAGTGCCGCTCTCGGTCATAGCTGGTTACACTCACTTCAAGAGGAGCCGCGCGTACTCCGCCGAAGTGGACATCGGCGTCGAGGCAAATCCATACTACTTTAAGGTCACCCCCGGAAAGGAGAGAGAGGTCTACCTCCCGCTCGGCATAGCGAGCATCGATGTGACCTTGGCGATGGCGAGAAAACTGGGCGTCTTGACACCTGAGGCTGAGTTGGCATATCTCGAAGCCAGAGAGAAGTATGTGCGACTCATGAAGTATGGCGATTATAGGGCCTCGGCGTAGACTCTCCATTTCGCTCCGAGTTATGGCTCGACGGCCGGGTTCTCACCATTAGAACGATGCGTTCTGGAATCAAGCCGCGAATTGCAGGTTTCTGCCACATGCTTGCATCACAGACTCCCGGAGACGCATGGAAGGATTCGATGAGCCTAGACGTGCCAAACGTTCTCGACTACGCACAAATCGCACACCAATTAGGAATGCTTTCTTTCTCTACTATCCGAATGCAAATAAGGCCTACCATAGTGTGAGTCTCTTTGGAACTGGGATGATCGCCAAGAAGAGTATCCCCGAAAGACTCTGGAAAAGCATTCTGGCAAACATGCCGATTCCCTGTGTGGATGTCATCGTCTATACCAGGGTTCTCCGCGAAGCTTGCGTTCTGCTAGGTTACAGGAAGATCTACCCCTACAATGACAAGTGGGCTCTTCCAGGAGGACGAATCGTCAAGAAAGAATCACTACATGCAACAGCGAACCGTCAGTTGATGGAGATCGGCATTCGCTCTAGAGGCGGCTACGAGCTTGTTGGGGTCTACCCGGTGAACTTCAAGCGCAGATCCGACATCAGCATCTGCCTCTCAACTCGTCTGCGTTCACCGCAAGAACCTCGACCAACAAGAGAGATGGCAAGGTCTATGCATGCTGCAAAGAAAGAAAGCATGGCCGATCGTAGGTAGGAACGACGATAGTTAGCGTTCGAAGTTTCCCCCCACGAGTGAGCAAGCTATCGTTTGAGGATTGATACGAACACGTCGCACACATATTCGACTTTGTCTTTTGACATGTTCAAGGCGCACGGCAAGTTCAAACCGTACAGAGAGGTCCGATATGCATAGTGGTTTCTCGTCCTAGCGATCCTTGCCTGTTCCGAATTCTCATAGGCGGGAATGGAACTCAGAGGATAGAAAAATGGGCGACAGTCGATGGCCTTCTCGCGCATCAGGTCGATGATTCTTTCCTTGGTGAGTCCAAACTCTTTGTCCACTACGGCCGTCACCATCCAGTAAGTGTTTCTTGTATGCGGCGCTTCATAGTTGAGAGTAATTCCCTTGACCCTACCCAACCGTGATTGATACCAGCTGAAGATCTGCCGCTTGGCTCTGAGCAGTTCGCCAATACGCTCGAGCTGTGCAAGGCCCAATGCGGCCTGCATGCTGGACATCTTGTACTTGTATGCGATCTCGGTGTTCCAGAACATTCTCTCGCCGGGCTTGCGGCCATGGTCTCTGAGGAAAAGGCTTCTATTGTACACGTCATCTCGATCAGTAACAAGCATCCCGCCTTCACCCGTAGTCAAGGTCTTGGAGCCGTGAAAGCTGAACACTCCGGTCTCCCCGAAACCACCGGCTTTCCGGCCTCTGTACTCGGACCCAATAGCCTCAGCCGCATCTTCTATCAAAGCAACCTCCCGGCGCCTGGCAACATCTCGGATAGCATCCATGTCAGGCATGTTCCCGTAAAGGTCGACAATGATCGCTGCTTTCGTCCTAGGAGTGATCAGCTTTTCAAAAGAATCAGCGGACAAGCACCATGTCTTCTCATCCACATCAGCAAATACTGGCGTGGCCTGAACATAAGAAATGGGGGCTGATGTTGCAATCCACGTCAACTCAGGAACAATAACCTCATCACCAGCTCCGACGCCTAGCGACAGAAGAGACAGGTGTATTGCAGATGTGCAAGACGGAAGAGCAACGGCGTATTTAACACCGAGATATCCAGCAAATGCCTTCTCAAAACGCTCATTGTAAATGTTGGCGTTCGAATACCATGCGTTTTTCACTGCTTCGGAGACGTAGTCTATTTCCCTCTGCGTAATCGAAGGCCCGGATATGGGAATGCGTTCCATGACTAGTCCTTCACGCATTTCAGATATCCGTCCTTGGCAGCCGTGATGATCAGCCTGTTCTGAATGCTCTCATCGATCTCAAAGCGGTCATTTGTCTTGAGAAACTCACGGACCGCTGTCTTCGGGTTATTCCCTTTGCCCCATGGGCGGTCGGGAAACGAACCGGCGGGCATATCCTCGATGCTTGTATCGAGCACGACCAAGTAGCTCCCTCTCTTTACAAGAGGTGAATAGGCCTCGAGTTCCTTCAGGACGTGCTCGTGTGTGTGGTTCGAGTCAAGCACGACTAAGATACGGTTCCTCACCTTAGCAAAGTCATAGACTTGTTGAACAACCAGAGGGTCAACTGACGATCCTTGAATCATCTTAATTCGTTCGGCCAGCCTATGTGTCTGAATCAGGAGTCTGTTCGGCTCTCGGATGTCAATATCAATCCCAAGGACTATGCCGTTCGTACCAAGTAGTTCCAGCAAAGATGCGTAAAACACCAAGCCTCCGCCGTGTGCAATTCCGGTTTCAATTATTAAATCGGGTTTCACTTGCCACACTATTTCTTGTAGGGCTATGAGGTCTTGCGGAAGTTGTATGATTGGCCGGCCTAACCAGGAGAAATTGTATGAGTACTTGTACCTCATGGTTTCCCGGATAAAGATGACCCCGAGATCTCTTGTCCGTTCGTCTTCAGCCATTCTCCTGACATCAGTTCTCCTCTCTTCTATGAATCTCATGTATGGATCTTGCTCCAATTCTTCTCCACCTCACTCTTTGCGCATCGCACAGGCGTAGATGATGTTACAGTCTTCGGGCCTTGCTTTGCCGTATTCATAGGACGCTTTACAGAACTGAAACTTCCAGTCTTTCTTTTCGGAGCCTACTCTTCCCCAACCAAAACCTCCCTCTTCCCAGGGGCCATTCTTCAAGAACCAATCCATCTGAGGAGTAGAGAGGGACTTGTAGAAGACTCCCCCGCATGCCACGACTCGCAATCCCGCGGATTCCACATCGCGCCGTAGCGAGCTCATGTCGTAGCTCCGTCGGTGCCCTGCGACTCCTATGTCATAGGGCGACAGCTCATATTCATCTGTCAACGTTCCCATGATACGCGCTATTCTGCGATTCACGGCGAGCGCGTTGGGCACGTGAACAATCAGGACCCCGTCCCCCTTCAGGAAAGAGGCTGCACTTCGCAACGTTGATGACGGATTAATCACGTGCTCCAGAATATTCAGCATGATTACTGTATCAAATCGTTCTTGCTCCGTGAACTCCTCGATCAGAGATTCCTTGAATTCCGCCTTAGGACACCTTTGCCTCGCCTTTAGAAGGTGGGATGGAGATGCGTCCACACCAAGGATCCTTCTGAATTTGGGAGACAGCAGAGCAGCAATAGTTCCATCCCCGCATCCCAGATCAAGGAGACTGCCTTCGTGGCAGTTCTCAAGCACAGACTGCGCCTGGAAGAAGCCGAGAATAGAGTTGTAGTCCGGGTACTCCTCGGACCTTGACCAACGAAATGACCTCTGCCTATCTGCTTCTCCTTCAGAACGTGCTGAATTCTTTTCTTCACTTCTCTGTTGGCCCATCTTGAACTCTCTCACGAATATGATCTACAATCTGTTTGAGCCCATCCGATATGTTGATCGTTGGGCGCCATTGCAAGAGTTTCTCGGCTTTGCTTATGTCCATTACTACGTTGCTTGTAAAATCATTGATTTCATGATATTTGATCGAGCTGGTGGAATGGCAAAGCGTTCTTATCATCTCGGCAAGCTGGAACGTGGAGCGGCCAACTCCGGTCCCTATGTTGAAGTCGGTACTCTGAGAAGGCTTGTTCTCAATTATACGTTCAATTGCGTTGACAACGTCGCTCACATGCACCAAGTCTACCATTGGAAAACCGTTAACGTACTTGTGAGTGAATATGACCTCGTTCTTCAGGGCTCTTTCACAGAACGCCTGAATGAATTTCGGCGCCCCGTTTCCATAGACGCGGCTGAGCCTCAACAAGCATATGTCCAGGCCATAGGCGTCTCGATAGTAATGCACCAGCGATTCACACAGCGCTTTCGTTTCTCCATAGGTGCCCCTCGGACGGAGAGGGATCGATTCTGAGGCAATCAAACACGAGTCCCTGTAACCAGAGAAAACCGCGGAATCTGATACCATGAGGAGCCGCAATCGATTCTCTCTGCACACATCCAAGACATTCTTCAGCATGACGACAGATTGCCCCATCGACTTTGGAGTTGCGTACTCTGCAGGCCTAGCCAAGTGAACCAGCGTCTCCACGTTGTCCCTTCGTACTAACCGATCGAGCAGTATTGGTTGGTCAAGCAAGCCCAGTTCTTGGTCATCAGGAGTGACCACTTCACGACTCTTCGTCAATGTCTCGATCAGACCGGCACCTATCAGTCCACTCCTGCCGGTAACCAGTATCGTCTTGCCTCGACCACGATTCGGTCCCATATCCGGTCCAAGAGCGCGCCTAACTGAATTGAGGAGATCAAGGCCGATTGCTGCTTCGCCAGTTTTTGTAACCACGAGTTGGACGGCCTCGTCAAAATCGAGCTTTAGGTGTTTAGCAAGCACGCCTGCCGCAATCGCATTGCTCCGCGATACTCCGTAGTCGCAGCAGATTACGACTTTCACATTCTCCTTCAACAATTTGGCAGCCGCATCGATCTTGCTGAGTATTACCTGGTCGGAGTTCCCTCCCCTGTCAACCAAGTCCCTGACATCCACAACGCGGAGCTCTTCACCAGCTACCTCGTCCGTCGGAGCAGTAGCCAAGTTCTCAGTGATCCATCGAATCAAGTCTTGATCGCCCTACAGCAGATATATTCCTCCTTGAGGCTACGTAGAAAGTACCCGCGTTTGATCTTCTTCGGTGAGACTCTCTTTCCCTCCAACACAAACCGGAGGAACATGTCGATTTCGTTAAACCCAGCCATCGCTCGGAGATACGTGCCTCCGGAAAATCTCGGGTTGATTTCAAATGGGTAGAAAACGCCGCGGACGAGCCTGCCTTGGATGTTCAAGGGTCCGCGGCTGTCGATCTCCAAAGCGATGTTCTCTGCTTGTCTTCTTACATCCTTGAAATCGTCAATAAGACCTTGACTGTACGGACTCGATATGATTCTATCTTTGTATTTGATGACATAGGATAGTTTGGCGCTGAAGACCTTCTGCATGGCTATCGAGCCTAAGATCTCTCCGCTGGGAAGTGATAGGACACCCACTGAGTATTCGCCTTCATCATGGGAGATGTAGTCCTGAGCGACCAGACTTACGCCTCTCCGCTTCAAGTATGAAGCATAGACAATGGCCTCATTGGCGTCCTCAGCTAGGTGAACGAAGACGCTCCCGCCCGATCCCGTCGACGGCTTGAGAACACAAGGATATTTGATGTGGCGCAACTCTTCTATGTCGTCAATTAGCCGCGTTTCCGGAATCGGTATGCTTCGACCATTCAAGTACTCGAATGTCCTCGCTTTGTTCGTGCACAGCTCCACGAGCCGCGTCGAATTCATTGCCAGAATTATGTTTTCTCTGTCAAACAGATCCCTGTGGGCTGTGAGGAGGTACAATGGCCCCTCGCCCCCGGGGACGATCACGTCTATTCTGTGTCTCTTGCATACCTCCAATATGCTTGCTATGTAGTTCCCCAGATCAACAACATACGTTCTCGCAAAGCCTTGCTCGTAGAGACCATAAGCATATGGCGAAATGTCGGCACCATAAATGCTATAGCGTCCAGTTTGACGCAGGCTCTTGAACAGTTCTGTTCCTAAAGATGCCCCGGCGATTCCGGCTATTAGAACCGATTTTTTCAAGGGCTGCCTCCTGTGAGAGAGCACATCAACTTGTGATGGCACCGAACGTCAAGCTTACTCATTCTTCAGGTTCCAGTCGTAAGGGATCTTGTTGCAGAATGGATCTAGGCGTACGGATCGCGACGGGTCGTGAGTATGGGTACAGCAGTTTGCCACTATTGAGTATGGTTTACTCATCCCTTTCACGCCGTTCCAGACTTCAGGAGGGATGATTACCAAAGAGTAGTTGTCTGGGCCCAAGAACACCTCGGTCAAATTGCCTTTAGTTGGAGAACCTTCTCGATCATCGTAGAGAACCACCTTGACTCGGCCGAATATGCAGGCGTAGTTCAGGGTCATCTCTCTGTGCTTGTGCCATCCCTTGATCACCCCGGGATAGATCGATGAGAAGTAGATCTCTCCGAACTCGACGAAGTGCGGGTCAGTGCATCTTAGCATGTGGTACACCGTCCCTCGTTCGTCGGGGATGCGTCGCAAGGGTATTACTCTCACATCTTGGATGATCCTGTCTCCTCTCAAGATCTTAATTCCGTCCATTGTCGGTGCCTCGTGCGTCAAACGATCTTTACCTCCGGAAGGGGAACAATGAAGTGCCCGCCTCGCCGCCTGTACTCCGCCTGTTGTCCAAGAATCTCGTCTGCAAGGTTCCAAGCCAGTAGCAGGGTATAGTTGGGCATCCTTTCCAGCAGCTGGGCCGGCGAAACAATAGGTAGATGAACTCCGGGCATGTAGTGCGTTTGCTTGTGCGGGTTCAGGTCGACAACGAAGTCGACGAGATCTTCACCTATTTGGCAATAGTTGAGTAGGACAGCCCCCTTAGCTGCGGCTCCGTAGGCGGCAATGTGGTTCGCCTGATGTTTGAGTGACTTCAGTAGGGACCGCAAAGATGTCCTAATCTTCTCAACTTCGTGTGCGAAACGCAGGTAAGGCTCAGCCTTATTCATCTCCCATTTTGCTTCGTCTCGCAGCAGCAATCGGACTGAATCCCGGGGCTCAGAACCGCCTTCGTGGGCCACATAGATACGCAGGGAACCACCGTGGACCGAAATCCGTTCCACATCTGTCACGATCATCCGGTGCTTCCTGAACAGTTGATCTAGAGCCGTAATGGAGAAGTAACAGAGGTGCTCATGATAGATGGTGTCGAACTCGCAGCGGTCAATCAAATCCTTCAGATAGGGCACTTCGATAACCACTATTCCTCGTTCCTTGAGGATGATGGATATTCCTTCGACGAAACCATTCAGGTCTGCCACATGAGCCAATACGTTCTTGGCGATGATGACCTCGGCAGTCAGGTTCCTATCGCGTAGCTCATGGGCCAATCTCTTTCCAAAGAAGCCGCACAGGGTCCGAACGCCCTTGGCCTCCGCTTCCTTGGCTATATTCTGGGCGGGATCAATGCCCAGTACCGGTATGTTATGTGCCACGAAATATTGCAACTGATAGCCATCATTGCTGCCCAGTTCTACAACTAAGGTGTTGTGATTCAAACCATGTGATTCGATAAGGTGCTTAGCAAGCACCTTCGAGTGCTGCAGCATGGTTTCCGAGTATGAAGAGAAGTAGGCATAATCTGTGAACAGCCGTTCGGGAGGCACAGTCTCAGTGATTTGGACTAGGCTACAATGAGGGCAGAAGGCAAGGTCAAGAGGATATTTGTTCTCAGGTTCTCGCAACTGCTCGACTGTGAGCAAGGCGTTCGCCAGCGGCATCTTCCCGAGGGACAAGACCAATTGCAACGTGTTTTCTCCACATAGACGACATTCTGGGAGTCTCTTTGTCATTGCGCCTCACCTAGGAGCGCCCTATACCACTCAATCGTTCTCGACAACCCTTCTTCAAGAGTGATGCAGGGTTTCCAGCCGAGGACCCTGCGCGCCTTTGCCGCACTCAGATACTGTTTTGGTATCTCATTCGTTCCTTCGTTTTGGATCTCTGGCTTTAGGTCAGAGTGCATCAAGCGAAGGATGAGATCAACCATCTCAAGCACACTCAGGGGGCGTTCATAAGAGAAATTGAATGCTTCTCCACGCAAAGTCTGTTTCTCAGCCAGACACTCTGCCAGCAAGATATTTGCGGCTGCAGCGTCCTCTACGTAGAAATAGTCGCGGATATGACGCCCGTCGGAGCGAATTACGGGCCGCAGTTTCCTCAGAACTGACCGGATGGTGCCGGGCACGATGCGATTCCAATTCAGGTCTCCGCCTCCGTAGAAGTTTCCACAGCGGGTAATCGCCACCGGCAGACCGAACGTCACTGCGTACGCTTGAGCGATCAAGTCAGCGCAAGACTTGCTGACGTCGTATGGGTGGTTTCCCTTGACAGGAGTCTCTTCAGTGTATGGCAAGCCTTCGTGTTCGCCGTATGCCTTGTCTGATGATGCCACGACGATTTGGCGGACTGTTGGACTTCGCCGACATGCTTCGAGCAGTCTCCACGCTCCACCGATGTTCGTTTCGAAGGTCGAGATGGGGTTGCGATTGGCAATAGGGACAATTGTTTGGGCGGCAAGGTTGAAGACGGTGTCAACCTCGTACTCGCCAAGAATCCGTTCTAAGAGCCTTTGATCTCGTGCATCGCCACGCACAACTTTCACGTGTTCAATCTGCTGTGAGCGTACAAGGTCGCTTTGGGGTACCCAGTCACGGACCAGACAGACTACATCTGCTTGAAGATCCAGGAGCCTTTTGGTCAACCAGCTGCCAAGCAGACCTGTCGCGCCCGTAACAAATACTGACCGATCCTGCCAGAAGCGCTTGGTTTGTTCTTGCATCATTTCCACAATTTCCATGGTGGACTGGCGCTTTCCCAGTGAGCTTGCAGCATTCGAACATCGCGAAGAGTGTCCATCGGCTGCCAGAACCCTACGTGTCTGTAAGCTGCCAGTTGGCCTTCGACTGCAAGATGTTCTAAAGCCTCTCCTTCCAAGCTAGTGTCATCTCCTGACAAGTATCGGAAGACTCCCGGCTCAAAAACCATGAAGCCGCCGTTGATCCAACCTTCGTCAGCCTGTGCCTTTTCAGTGAATCTGATGACGAGATCTCCCTCAAGCACTAACCCCCCAAAACGTGCCGGAGGACGCACCGCCGTCACTGTGGCTAGACGTCCGTGAGATCGGTGGAAATGCAACAAATCTTGAAGATCAATGCTGCTCACTCCATCTCCGTAGGTCACCATGAAAGTCTCTTCCTTGAGCCACGGCTCTAGGCGCTTGACCCGGCCACCGGTGAGCGTGTCAAGACCCGTATCCATGAGATGAACAAGCCACCCCTCAGACTCTTCCTTCTGGGCCTTCAGTACCTTGCCGTTCGACAGGTTGATCGTTATGCTACCCGTTAGTGGATAGTAGTCCATGAAGTAACGTTTGATGATCTCCCCCTTGTAGCCTAGTGCAACGAAGAATTCTCTGAAACCGTAGTGGGCATAGTGTCTCATTATGTGCCAGAGTATCGGTCTTCCACCAATCTCCACCATGGGCTTAGGCTTCAAGTCAGTCTCCTCAGAAAGACGACTCCCTCTGCCCCCGGCCAGAATCACGACTCTCATGATTCATCGCCTTTCATGGGGTAAGCTCTGGGGGGCCTCTCCTTCCTGTTCTTTGCACAGGCCATGTGTGCGCGTCGAGGCTCACCGACGTAACCTCCCTCAACCAGATGTTTGAGCTTGCCCTCCAGATCTTGGATCCCTCTCTTCTCTTGGTCAGTCAGCAGTCCTTCGCGCTCCGCGGGTTTCCTTACAGTTCTCAATAGTTCCAAGAAAGTGGGGACCCAAGCCTCGCGATAGTAGCCGGGCGGCAGTTTGTAGTTGTATATGTTAGCTTCCTGGGATATGTCCAGCTCGCTGGTCCAGGCTCGACTGCGCTTCAAGTGCGTCCAGCCGATCGCGATCGACAACGGCACGCCCACAAGCGTCGCCAGCACGGCAAAAGACTCGAAACGAGGAAAGATGTCGAGGAGGGGGGGCATGTTCTTCACCGCAAGATATTACACAGTGACTAGCGTCGACGCATATCCTAGCAGGAATGTCAAGTACATCGAGTAGCCCATTCTGAAATAGTACCAAGCCCTGTACATCCATCTCAGGGTGGTCAAGCTTCTGAGGTTCATTTCCTAGCGATCTCGTTCCAAGTTCGGCCAAGTAATAGATAAGGTATTGTCTCCGGTGGGGAATTCTGTGGGTCGGACATCAAAGCTCATTGGCACCGAATGATTCACGCGGATCACTTCACCAGAGAAGATGTGCAAGCGATCTTCTATCATAGACAGGCTTCCATTTCACGCACTTGCGCGATCCCTGGTCCACCCAAAAATACAGGTAGTCTCCATGTGCAACCGCGAAACCGGAGTTCTGTTCAAGGAAATCGACACATCGGCCTATGCCGTCCAGTGCAATGAAGTCATCATCCGCCAACAATACGGAATACTCGCCATTGGAGTGATTGAGTGCGTCTGTGATCTTTGATTCAAAACCGCCGAAGGGCTCAGGGCTTGCGTCATAGGTCCGGTACAAGATGTTCATGGAAGAAAATGATGAGATCGTATTTCTGTTCATGGGGCGGGATTCTTCAGCGCCGGAGTCCGCAACAACGATGGGATATCTAGTGCCGCAGCAAATCGGAATGGGTTTCAAACAACACCCGCCTGGCAGCTGAGGATTTCTCGGCAAGACATCCCGAATTCGAGATTGATCCTTGCTACAATCGTCTTGCTGCTACCTATTGCCCCAAAGGCTTCCTCAAGCGGAAAACCTGATGGATGTCTCGCGAAGAACAGTTCTTTGTCAGAGGCGGATGCTCTAGCAGGGAGTCCAGATGGTATGCTCTTCTTTCCGGATTAGACTTGATTGATATGATAGTCTGTCAACATTAGCGGATCAAAACGGCTTCAACATCAAAACGCAGGGCTATGCTTCGTCGAGCTCTCGCGCGTAATTGAACTACTCCAGCGATTCGGTGCCATGTTTATCTGTTGGAGGGATCAAGGGAAACGAGGGTACAGGGCAAGTGAACCTTGGAAGCATCGCCACCTTACGATTGGTTTACCGCGCGTGGTACTACTTCAGGCTAGGGTACTCAACCTATCTTACGTTCCTTCTGGGATACTTCTCAACGCTCGTTACAGTCTACTATCTCGCAGTCAAGAACATGCCGCCTCTGCTCGACTTGTTTCCTCATTTTCTGGAATTTGCTGTGCTTGCCACTGTGGTCGGGGTGCCCTTAGCGGGGGGGATTGGGTGGATTCATCTAAAGCGCAGCAGATTGTTCAGCAGCGAACAAGACATATCAGTCGAGGCAAACCCGTACATCTACAAGCTCCAGCCGGGCTGGATGAAGGAAGCTTGGGCACCCGTGATGCTTGCCCAGCTCGCGATGCTTAGGAGACTGTCAGAGAAAGGAGGGTTGCTGACCGACTCGGAGAAGAAGGAAATAGCTGAGTTGGAAGGGAAGATGGAGACTCTCGTTAAGGGCGGTTATGTGGGTTCTCCAAGGCGAGAACTGAGCTTCTGACGGGGAATCACGATGGTACGCAGTTTGAATCTGAGCGCCCCATTGCAGATATGACAAGAAACATGCTCTCGGCAACCACTAGCACTGGGCACAGCTAGCTGAGCCACTTCTGCGATGCCTGACTTGCTCAAGAGGCGAACGATTGTCTTTTGGCAATGAATGCGGATTCTCCTCTCCACTGAACGAGGGGTTTTATTGGCTTGGAGCATCTAGTGTTTTCGGGTTGTTACAAACGCTGTCGTTGATCATACCGACACTAAACCGTCCGACCTGTCTCAACAGGCTACTCAGTATCTGAAAGAGAGTCACTCTCACTTAGTCTTGGTTGCCGACTCCAGCATGGGACCAGTTCGTGCCCCTGATCGCACGCTCGTGAATTCGCTCGATGGTGACTTGGAATTGGAGTACGTTACCTTCGATCCAGGAATCCACTTCCAAGCAAAAGTCATTCAAGCCCTCTCCATATGCAAGTCAGGCTACTCAGCTCTATGTGGTGATGATGACTTCATAGCTCCTCAATGCTCGAATGTTGCATTGGATTTCTTGAGTCGAATGCTGAACCCGCCGGGAGAATCACGTGGCCTATGAGATCGGCCGCTACGGAGTCAGTCTCCGATCGGCTTTGCGAATAGCCAAGGAACAGGTGCGATACGTTTGTGGCTCAACGAAGGAAGTGAAGTATAGCCGGTCTTGAAAAGCAAGCCTTGTCATGTCTACTTGTGCAAGACCTCAGTTCCTCTCGCAGTTGCCACGATAAGTGTGAAAGCAGAATTCTGATGGCGTTTGGGCCGTTGACGGCAACAGGAATTCCCAGTTGCTTTGATCCGGTCATTTCGTAACTGCAGATGGCGGGAGGTGCAGCTCCCAAGGACCACTATCGTCGTTCGCTAGGCAATTTGCCAACGCAATTAGGGGCGTTCATTCTGAACCTCGCGTATTCGTGAAGTCGATTCAAGGAAGGATTGCCTTCAGCGGGCCCAAGCGATGCGAGAGGAATCGTCTGCGTCCCACACTCGTAAGACCTCCCGGCATTCTCCTTCAGGGAGTACACGCTTCTGATGGCATTCGACAACTGGACCAGGAAGATAGTGTGGTTGCCTCATGCCATTCGCTGCTCTCGCCAACCGGCTCAAATTCTACGAACAGCAGGCCCGAGACCAGTTAGCCGGAGCACCAGATTATCACGGCGCGATTGCGATCTACATGAACTTGGATCGGGCGCAGGCTCATCGAACCGATGACTCCACCGTCTAGGAGAAAGCCCTTGACCGCTCACTACGCGTAGCGGATGACACGATGGTCAATGCACAATTAGGAAACTGCAGGTCCGATGACGACAACACTCGCCGCGGTCAGTGGAATGGAGAGAATCTCTCCATATTCGACCGAGATCAACAGAAGGATCCAACAGGCATGAACTCAGGCAGGTGAGCTTCCCCCATTTAGTTGCAGTGGCCGATGCGACCTTGCTTTCTTCCAGCAGGGCAAGGCAGAATATCTGGGATTCCATAGGTGATGCACTTTGATTTCACATCTAGGTGGATGTGTTCTTCAACGGTGTCGTTCCGTAGCATTTGTCAGCATATATGGCAGCCTCAATTACGCTGTCGAGTGTCTTTGTGCGAGCTGAGTTTCGGCGGTGTGGCATCACGGCTGATCCAGTTCGCTTGTAGAACGACAGTACCAATGTCATGTATTTTCGCACGAACGACCTTGTGTAATAGGCCCATCTTCTTCCGGAGCGTGCTATGCGCGTCCTGCAGACAAAGCTACGATAACGAAGCCGGCTTGGCAGCAGGAGCTTTGAGCGATGTCTACTCCAGATCTCATACTGCTCTCTCTTTGTTGAGCTATCATGCCAGGTCGTTCTGAGGTCTAGGTCTTCCTTAGTGCGCCGGATAAGATTCTGCATGTTCAACTTCAGGTTCCGCATAGGCTCGCCAATCCTTCTTTGCATGAGAACGTAGTCGGTTGCCACCACATTGTGATGCGAGGCGTAGAGTCCTCTGATTGGCATTGCATTCATGAGTTGCAGTGACGGGTCGATGTTCTTGATGAAAGCGAGCGCATAGTCCTCGCGCTCTACGACTGAGCGACCAGTGCTTCCCTTTATGTGTAGAGAGATCAACAACGGTTGTCCAATGTCCAGTGCGCTCTTGGCGTAGGCCAATGCTGCGACCATAGAGGTATAGTCTGGACTGATAGGATAGAACAGCCGCCCGGTCGACTGCTTTATTCGGCTTATCAGATCTTGATGATATGCGCCGAAGCAGATCTTGCCCCAATAGTAGTGTACTCCTTCGTTGCCTCGTCTGACATCCAGACTGAATCGTCGGATCAATTCCTTCTTGGGGTCGAAGTAGTACGGTGCACGTGGTCGGTCTGTACTCTGGAAGTACCGGCCCGCGCCACAACCGACGATTTCATCAAACGGGACATAGGCTTCGTTCCACCATGACACAACTTCGGCCGGCTTCATCTTCAGCGCTGCATGCATAACATGCAGAGCTGACGGCCGGAGAACTGTCTTGTCTATCAGTACTGCAACGTATCTGCCTCTTGCGAGATTGCATGCGAATTCCCAGTTGTCATGCATCGCCAGAGGGGAGGGGGGTCTGGCGTATCTGAAGCGTTCGTCCGAGAATTCGTCAAACACACTCTTGCAGGGTTTCTCAATGTAGTTGTCAGAAACGACGACTTCGAAGTCCTTGAACGTCTGGAGAGCTAAGCTTCCGAGGCAGTATCGCACTAGGTCAGGCCGGTCGCGAGTTGGCACAACCACAGTGACAAAAGGTGCCTCGTCAGTCATCCATAGCCCTCCTCACCCGTCTTCCGATTCTTGGTCGACATGGCACATCAGTCAATTGAAATCCACTATTCCGCACACTTCGAAGGCCTCATTTCATGACCAAGAGCGAGAGGTTGGAACGTGGGCCGGCACAGCATGATCGAATATGCGATAGCAACATATTCGTCTTCTGCACTTGGGGTTTGCATGTCCGCGACGATCGGCCTCCGAAAGCTTGCCCATACTGCCAGACTCGTGGTAGAAAGCATGAAAAGCAGTGCAGAATCATAGCCTATTCTCACCTGCGTTGTTTGTACCAGTCTTTCGCGGCAGCTGGTTTCTTCGCGTGATTCCAAGCACTCGTTGTTTTCGATTGAATCCTTTGGGCGCCATCGGGCTTGCGAAGGCGGTACACGCCCCCGACACCGGCAGGCTTGCCTCTATACAAAGGATAACCCGACTCGTCACGTACTAGGCTGCTAATGAACTGCCTGTGCTCGTCGGGCAATTTCGGATCCCTCATGGCGGAGTTCCCGTGTTTGCGCAGCAAGTCCAACTCCAGAAGTGCGAAATATCCCCCAAGATACTCAGCAGCGAACCCCGCCGCATGGCACATAGAGGTGAACCTTCCCGGTCTGTAGGATCTGGCAATCGGACACTCCGCGCCGTCAGTGCTTCTCGAAAAGGCATCATTCGCGCTCATCTCTGAAAACCTTCCCTGCAGTATTTGCAGTACGTAGGCCACATAGAGATGCATCCAGACACTATCACGATTGTACACCATGATGTTTCCATGACCTCCGGGCTTGAGTACCCTGAAGAACTCTTTCAATATCGTTGCGGGCCTACTGGCATGCTGAAGAACGCCGCAGGAGTGTATGAGGTCTACGCTATCGGAGGGGAGTGGAATTGTACATAGAGACTCGGGGGTATTGACTAACTCAACTCTGCTCGCATCGACCCCATGTAGTTCAAGGCGCCGTGCCGCCATTTCGAGAGCTGTCATTGACACATCGATACCAACGACCTTCCGCGGATTTGAGTACAGCGAGAACCCCACCAGATCGCTCCCAGGCCCGCATCCGTAGTCTAGAATCACTTTCCCACTACAGTCTCCGTACAGTTGCATGAACCTCGCGAACAATGGATACGCCCTGAAACGCCATGCAATATGTCTCATGGACTGGTGGGTATTCCTGAACTCTGAACCTGAAACCACAGGAAGGAAACCCACTGTATGCTCGTCCCAATATCTTTCCACCGAAGACGGGCCTACACGGTCTTTCACGTTGATTTGTCGAATCGAAATTGGCGTCTTCTTCTTGATTGTTATTCTGTCCACTGTTCGATAGAGTGCATCGGACAAGTGGCCCAAGACGCGATCGCTACATATCGAGAAGCAACGGAGAGCTAGCCTGAGATACGCCATGAATTCTACGAACATTTAGACCGAGGCAAGAACGGGTTGATGACGTTAATACAAGTTTCGAGAGTGCTCGTTTCGTACATCCCAAGGCTTGGCCAGTTCTTGAACAATCTTGATCAGTTTCTTCTGTTCTTCGGACCAGGAATACTGGCGTCTGATCTTGAGCACGTTGTTTCTGAGTGTCGGGAGAACGCCATCTCTGGTTGCGGCGTTTATTGCCTCGGCAATGGAGCGTGGATCCTGTGGATTGAACACGTATCCGATCTTGTTGCCAAGTATGATCTTTCGTAGGAACGGAAGGTCACTCCCGACCACCGGCAGACCTGCCTGAACGTACTCAAAGAGTTTGTTTGGTGAGGCAAAGTAGTTGTTGATATTCACCGGGACATAGGGAACTATCCCGACATCTGCGGTATTTGCCGCTGCTGAGATGAGTTCGTTCATCTTGACTGGTCCATCAAAGCGACAGTTCTTGTGGGGCCTCGCGAGTTCGCGGAGTTGATGCTCGTTTGGTCCGTATCCGCGGAGGACCAGCGTGACATCATGTTCTAGGAATCTGCAGGCATGTATGAGGTTTTCAAGGCCGCGATGATAAGTGAAGAGACCTTGGTACAATGCGATCCTGCGTGATGTCCTTCTCCGCTGGCGGCACCGCTTTCGTTCATAGTGCTGCAACGCGGGAACATTTAGGACAACTCTTGGCTTGCGTACACGATATCTCTTGTGCAGCTCCTCAGCAATGAACTCATTGACCGTGACAATGACGTTGACACGTCTCAGCAGAAGACCTTCGATCATGCGAAGCCATGCTATTGCGAATGGACCGTATGCTTCCATTCCTATGAACTGGTCAGGCCATAGTTCGTGCGCATCATGTACGAGTGTGCGCGATGCCATGGCGCACAGGACTCCAGCCAAGAGTGTGTCTAGATCATTTGTGAGGTACACATGTGCATTGTATTCCTTACCGATCCTCCACATGGTCCATGTAAGATAGGCGGGATACACTGCGAATCGCGCAAAGGTCTGAATCGCACTCGTCAGAAAGGACCGCGAAAAGGACTTGGTGGACTTCGTAGACTGTTCGGCATGTCTTGTAACGGAGGACGGGGAGACTGAGCCCTTTTCGCGTCGAGGTCTAACAAGATCGCGAATGCTGACGTACTTCTTGCATCTTCTTATGGTGTAAAGCTCTCGCTTCTCTGTCCAGTTCAGGGAGTTGGAAATTGGGCAGACAACAAGAACCTGATGCCCAATCGCACCCAGCGTCTCGGCATGCCTCGAAACGCGTGGATCACGTGTAGCTTCGTTGGTCACGAAGATGCATACCTTCATGTAGGATCACTGTCCCAGAATCCGCAGTACTAGATCCTCCAGAATAGTCTCCTCCTTCTCCCATGCTAGATCCTGCGCAGCGACAGCGAGGTTCATTCTGTATTGTGACATTCTCTGAGCGTCGTTCGCTAGGGCGATGATGGCAGTGCTGATCGACCTTGGTACCAACGGTTCAATAGAGGTGCCTATCGAGTATCTCTCGGCTATGCCTCGAATCTCAGGCAGTGATGGATAGAAGATGGGAAGCATCGCTGCAATCGACTGAAAGAGGCCGTTTGGCAGACAGTTCTTGTAGTTTGGGCTACGAGCATAGTACGGAAGGATTGCAGCATCTGCAGTTCTAACGAACGGAACGAGCTCGAAGAGTTTCACTGGTCCGACGATGTGTACTCGGTCCTGAAGGTGCCTTCTGTGGATGTCTGGCAAGTACTGATCATAGAACCTTCCCACAAAAGCAAGGTGAACGTCGGAAGGCAGCTCGGTCATCGCTTCAAGAGTCTCTCTGATTGCCATGCCTTGCTTGCAATTGCCGACGGCCACGACCAAGAGCTGCCCAGAAGACAAGGCGAGGCTTTCCCGCAGATTGCTGACCGGTTCTCTGTCGATGCGCAGGTCGTGGCAATTCCGTATCACAATTGGGCGCCGACCAAACGTGTGTTCATACAGATCAGCGATGCCCTTGCTTACCGTTACAACAGCTGAGGCATTTCTGACCAGGTGGGATTCGACGCGTTGGCCGAATGCCATCACCCAGCGCCATCCAAAACTTCGCTTTGCGACTTCCTTTGGTGATAGAATTGCGCGGTAGAAGTCGTGAGCGTCGTATACGATTGGAGCGTTGTACCTCTTCGATAGCACATACACCGCAGGATAGAGGCTATACTCATGCAGATAGTAGAGCGACGCTTTCGGGATGTACTTCAACGGTACCACTATGCCACGGAGAAGGTACCAGAACAAGAACAGGAACAGCAGTATGGGAGTGGAATCCGCAAGCGTCCTCCAGATTCTTTCCGTCACACTTTGTTGAGTTGTGTGCGTTGCTGGCTCCCCGGACATCGCTCTTCGGCTGGGAAAAATGAAATCATGGATGGTACGCAGTTCGAACGGCAGTGCGGATGGATCAAGCGCGCTCGGTTGTCCCTCAACCACAATTGAGACGAAGCCGAAGCGTCGAAATGAGGCTGCGATCTTGTAGGTTCTGCTATCTGCCTCCAGTCTCGTCGGGGTAATCGAGACGATGGTGTTCATTTGAGTCTCTCTCTCATTGCCGAGATCGGCCTATAGTGCTCCACAGCAGCGCATGCAAGCGGGCATGAGCTTGATTCTTCTCATGTAGTTGCGAAATTGCTCGAACGCTTGTCCCCGCCAGATCTCTGTGAACGATTTCTCCGTCACCTTTCCAAACCTAATCGTGCTAAGGCAGCGCGTCGAAACCGTTACACTGCCGTCTGCGAGTATTTGCCCAACTCTGTTCATGGCTTGGCATGTGCGCATGTATCCATGCGGCTGCAACGGTTTTCTGTAGTGGATCTCCAGGCCTCCACGATCAAGATCAGGACTGATGGAAACGAGAGGCCGCCCCTTCTTCTTCCTGAGCCTATTACACTCGTCATCTAGCACGTCAAGGTCTATGGAATCCAGCTGCACCCTGGAGATAGATGTTGCCGTAGCTCTGAATGGTGTGACGGTGTTTTGTTTGTTCGCCATTTCATCAGTGACGAAGTTCAAGTGGCTGAAGGTGATCTCGTCACACACTACCTGCTCCGCTGTTTCAGAGAGGGAATCATAATTCAGGTCGCACACTACGGAGTTGACCGAGACATAGGGTTTGTTTTCGCGACGGTTATTCATCACAAACTCTATTCCATCCATTGCCCGACGGAAGCCTCCCTTGACGCCACGAATGCGATCATGGACGCTTTCTGGCCCATCGATCGACACTTGGAGCCTATCCAACCCATGTTCCAAGAGTTTTGGAGCCAATTTAGGCAGGAGGAACCCGTTGGTGGTCACCCAAATCTGCATGCCATTTGCATGTACACAATCAATCAGGTCCAAAAGGTTCGGATACAGGAGCGGTTCAGCCGTTGTCACCGCTATAACAGGCTTGAATCGACTCACATCTTTGACCAGTGATTCCCAAGTCCCGTAGTCCGCCATTTCGGTAGTCCACAAGTTGTACACAAAATCCGAGTGTATTCTTCTTCGCTCCAGATTCGCTCTGCCTATGTCGCAGAATTCGCAGAAGTAGTTGCACTTGTTGTTGACGCCGATATACACGGTAGAGGGCCAAGGTGTAGAGCCCGGTAGCCGCCGAATTTCTCTTCCAGCGTAGCTCAGAGCCGACATAGGATTCTCTATGATTCTCTTACACGTGCGCAATATTCGTCTGGAATATGCCAATGCCGTGCCCTCCTAGATTCTCTTGTAGCCAGCAGATCGACTGAATTCCCATTCGATTCTTGTGGGAAGTCTCGACCTTCCCTCGAACAATAGGACCGGTGCTTCTATCCATTCTCCATAGTCGGGAGCATACAACCCCTTGATTTTGTTTGCTACTAGTGTCCGCTCGTACTTCATCTCAAGAGTTGACTCTCGTGAGATAAGTCGAGCGGTAGTCCCTGAGATCTCAGGTAATATGCTTGGTGAGATGTGAAAATAGCATTGGTAGCTGTGGACTCCTTCTCCGATGATTTCGTCGCGCATCCTGATCTGGGAGACCGGCTCCTTCACCAGTGTGATTTCGCGTCTGTGAATGATTGGTGCGTAACTGTCATGCTCGCCAGAAACCCTATCAGCGCTTGTTCCAGTCTCCCAGAAGAGTAGTTTTGCTGTGGGGTGCTTGTCGAGAGTCCAAGTCCGTCCCAGTCCGCATTGGTCTTTGCCATCTATTGTGAGGGTGTTGTGCCCTGAGGTCGATCTGAAGTAGTCATGGATCCGCTTGTCCTGGGTGTATGTACCGCTTCCCGGATCGACTATGAACGGTTCCCCGGATACATTCAGGCAAATGCTCAGGAGATCCGAGTGACCATGGGTGCTCAGTTGTCTACCCGCCATACCGATTGGACCACAATCAAAAATCACGTGGAATGGCCCGCCTCTCAAGACGTAGTATCCTCCATCCTTGTATGGGACACTTGTCAGCGACTTTCGCCCAAGCGAGTACAGTTCGGCAGGCCGCATATGATCGACAAGCCAGACTTTTGCTCCATCCCAGTCGCTCAAGAACGGAATTCTGCCATCGTCTGCTGCAATGTCATTGAGAAAGTTGCTCATTCTCTCGATCGAATCGGCAAGAAGCCCAGGTCGTCCTTGGTTCGCCTGCCAAACCAGTGTCAGGAATTCGAGAACGTAGCGGTGATATCCGGAGGACTGCTCGTAGTGAACACCATCATCATAGACTTGCCTCTTGATTTCAGTCATGAGCATTTCAAGAGATTGATCTCTCCAGTCATCCTTTTTCAGAGTGAGTCCAATCAGGTGTAGTGCAGCAAGATCTCCGATCAGGTGGTTGCTGTTGTTGCCGTCCTGGTTGATTTCTAGATTGCCCTTGAGGTAGCTTCCGTGATCGAATAGTGCTTCAAGCAGAACTTGATGAAGTTCTCTTGGAAACGCATCAAGATTGTAGCAGATTATCCAGTTGATCGCTCTCTGAGCCACAATCAGTGGCTGATTCCAGCCAATGCCGTGGCCATATGGGAATCTTTTTGTCCATCCAAGGAATTGTTCTGTCAAGACTTCCTGGTATCTTTGGTCATGCGTCTGTCTAAATGCCCTAGCCAATTCCACAAAGTGATGGTGTTTGTTCAGATCCCAGACTCGCTTAACGTCTCCGTGTTCGCGGTACTCGGGCAGCGAGAAGTCGTCTGAGAAGAACCAATCGTACTGATGAGACCGCAGTTCGGGCCACTGTCCGCCTTCAAAGTCAGCCAGCCAGTCGCCTACTCCGCGGAAGTCTATGGTCTTTCCTAGGACAGTCAACTTGCCGCTGAGGAGGCCGTCCGTCGGTATCGTAGTCCCAGCAAGCAAGTCTGCGTTCAGCACTTTTGAGAGGCCGAGTCTCTTCAGTGTCCACGGCCTGAGAAAAGGCTGAAGCCGGCGGTGCAGCGCAGGCTCCATCATTCTTCTTGAGTATTGTGAAGCGAAGCGAAGTGCACCCACGGGGTTTCGGCAGGCCCTTCCGACCCAGTACCGATATCTTCTGACCTCGCGCATTCTAACCCAGGCCGGCAATTCTTGCCACCGATTCATCCGTGAAGAACTCACGGTACCACAACTCGAGATTGAGTACGCGCCAGACTAGCGAAGCTTGCTCGGCAGCTAGTCCGTGTCCTTCTTTGAGGATTCGCCTTATGGCGTCAACATTGCAGAATCTTGATGCGAACAGGGATGGCTTCGAGAAAAACACCTGAAGCAATTCTCTGAGCTCCACTTCCATCCATTTCTTCTCCGGTGTCTCGAAACCTATCTTGCTTCGCCGTAGTCTGATCTTGTCGGGAAGTATTCCTGACATTGCCAGGCGGAAAACGTATTTTGTCCAGCCGTCGCGCAGCTTCCTGTCTAGTGGTAGTCCAGCTACGTACTCGAAGAAGGGCCTGTCAAGAAACGGCACCCGTGCCTCAATGCTATGCCACATCGAATTCTTGTCCTCATACCGCAGAAGAGCAGGGAGGCCGTGGCCCGTTGTCAGCGCTTCTAGCGCAAAGGGCAGGTCGCCTTTGGAGTCCGCTCCGGCCTGTGCGCTGCTGTTGTGTAGTCTCCCTCGCGTGATCGTAGACCACAGACGCGCGAGTAGCATCTTCGCGTAGTTGTGTATCTGCGGTCTGACAAGTGGGCTCAAGAGGTCAAGACTTAGGATGGCTTCTGACATCGCCCTGCCGTACTCCCTGTGTCTCACCAACGTAATCAGGTAGTGCAGGTACAGTGGCACGTAGCCACAAAGCAGCTCGTCGCTGCCTTGGCCGTCCAAGAGTACAGTAATCCCGCGCTCTTTAGCGCGTCTCATCACTCGGTACTGAGCGTATACGCTTGTGCTGGCGAACGGTTCTTCCTGGCATCTCACGAGGTCTCGGAGATCCTGCCACAGTTCTGCAGCTGTGGGACAGACTGGGTTGTATTCAGCTCTTGTGGCATCGCACACTGTTCTGACGTATTCGCTCTCGTCGATCGGGTATCCTGGGAATATTGCTGAGAAAGTTTTGATCAACTCGCCTGTGGAGGCTGTGCCTCTAGGGTGTACCTGCCTCACCGCGCACACCACGGATGATGAGTCGATTCCGCCGCTCAGACAAGTGCCAACCGGGACATCGCTCACCAGCTGTTTCCTGACGCTTTCGAGGAACAGCTCACGGGTTCTCGCAACTTCGGCAGGGGAGCTGCTTCCGTCGATTTCTCGAGAAATGTTTGGTGACCAATACCTCTCGTTCCTCACAGTGCCGTTGAGGAAGACCAGCAACTGTTGAGCCGGCAGAACCCGCTGTATCCCTTCAAAGAAGGTCCTCTGCGTATCGTCCACGCGAGCTCTTGAGAGATATTCTCGTATTGTGTGTTCGTCCGGGCTTCTGGGCAAGTCCGGGCGGATCAGGATGGGTTTTATCTCCGATGCGAATGTCAGGAACTCCTTGCTTCGATGATAGTAGAGAGGCTTGATGCCGAAGTGGTCTCGTGCGATCCACAGGGTCTGCTCTTTTTCATCCCATAGCGCAAATGCAAACATCCCGTTCAATCTGTGGAGACAAGCAGTTCCCCACTCCTCGTAGCTGTGCACTAAGGTCTCAGCGTCAGTACCAGAGACGAATGTGTGCCCGCGTTGCTTCAAGTCGTCTCTAAGCGCGTCAAATCCGTAGACTTCGCCGTTAAACACCAAATGGACGGTGTTCTCTTCGTTGTGCAGAGGGTAGAGGCCCTTGGTCAGATCAATGATAGCGAGACGACGTATTCCGAGGCTTACCGGTCCATTGGCATAGTAGCCCTCATCGTCTGGGCCACGATGGATCTGAGCTTCACACATAGCCTTGGTAACAGAAAGGTCGCTCTTTCTACCGTCGAAACGGATCTCGCCAGCTATACCGCACATTTCGGTTCACCACGCGAAAGATTCCTGAATGATCTGTGCCATCCTCGCTGGCGCGCATCCGTCCCAGAAAGGAGTCCGCAAGCTTCTGATCTTCAGCTCCAACTGGTGCTCGGTCGCTATCTTGATTATGGTGGACGATATCATCTTGAGATGAATGAGCAATCTGTTTGCGCCGTTGGGGCGCGTCTCAGGCCGCTCTGTGGTTGATCGAAGCGTGGCGCAAGGGGTCCTGAGTAGAGAAGCCTTGTTCCGCACGCCGCCAGAATCGGTGCGGACACGTCTCGCGTTCTTTGGCAACGGTGTCTTCTGGACATCGCTCATGGGTCTCGTGTAGACCACGCCGCATCTTCCTGAGTCCATGGTCGCCCCGAGCTTCACTAGTCTAGGGCGAGCACGGGGATGGATTGGAAAGAGTACCCGCAACTTCCGCGCGATCCTACGGAGCGCAAGTTGGATTTCTTGTAGTCTATGCGGCTCGTCAGTAGAGATTGTCAATGGCGGCACTTTCATGCGAAGCTCATGCCCCAGTCTCCCATACAGTCGGAGGAGCTTTCTGGATTCGATCTCCCAATGATACTTAGCAGCAGTTGTGACAACCATTCTTCTTTGTCGGCGAAGTTCTTGGGCACGGGTAACCTTGTTCAGCGATCCTGCAATGCTCTGAGGGTCCGTAGGATCGAAAACTACTCCGATGTCATTCTCGTAGACTATTCTTCTCATGAATGGGATGTCACTTGCTGCTATGGGCAACCCGGCATGGATATACTCAAACATTTTGTTGGGGGAAGCAAGATAGTTGTTCAGGTTGGACGGGACGTAGGGGACGATCCCGACATCGGCATCACGGGCTGCATCAACCAGCCGGTTCATGGCCACGGGTCGAACAAACTTCACGTTGCTTGCGTTGGCAGCAAGTGCTCTGAGCTCGGTTTCGATGGGACCGTACCCGCGAAGGACGATCTCAACATCAGGCAGCAGGTACTTCGCGGCCCTGACCAAGTTCTCGAGTCCTCTCTGAGGGACAAACCGCCCCTGATACAATGCAATCCTGCGACGGGTCCCTCTTGGCTTGGTCTTGCCCTTGCGTCTTCTGCCCAAGAGCGGACAGTTGTAGATCGTGTGGATCGGCACGGCGAGAGAATATCGCGTCGAGATAACCCCCGCAATGAGTTCGTTTACAGTAGTCACGATGTCTGCTCGCTCGATGAGGACTCCTTCATAGGAGCGGAGAGCCCTTCTGACAAACTCGGGCACTGTGGCCAGCATGTCCGGCCACAGTTCATGGCAATCGTAGATGAGCCTACGATCACGACGCCTCGCAAGCACTCCAATGAGCAGCGTGTCCAAGTCATTTGAGCAGTACACGTGAGCTGCTGTCCTCCGAGCGGCTCGGAGAAGCGCAAGCTGGAGGATCAGTACTTGGACCAGTCTGACAAGGAGCCGGAACACGGATCGGGGTCTACTTCGCTGCGCGAGGTTCTCCAGCGCGACGGGGATACCATGTCCCGCCCTGACGATCGTGTACCTTGCACGCCTTTCCAGTTGAGGGGTCCTTTGGGATGCAGTGCATACAACGGTCACATCATACCCATGTGCGCCGAGAGTTTCCGCATGCCTCGTCACCCTCGGATCATGGACCAAGTCGTTTCTCACGAGCATGCACACTCGAAGTCCTCTTCCATCAAACCTAGGCTTGCGCATGCTGGCGGTCATGGTTCGCGTAATCCCTCGCGACTTCAATCCTTGCTCTTGAAAGGAGCGAATTGAGGGCTGCAAGATTAACCTAGCGTGACAGACCGCAATTCGCTGCACCATCACACAGCATTGTGCGCACTATCGAGCTGGGAAAGCAGATTGTACTTGCATCGAGTAGCTTCGACAGAAGCCTGCTTCACGGAGCGCCCGATACGTCTCTTTTCCCGTAGGACACACAGCAAGACCATGATGTGCCGAATGTTCTGTGATAATGCGCTTCTTCAGCGTAGTACACGAGTCAGATTAGCCACGGCTCCCAATTGCAGCTGTGTCAGTGGTTTAGGTCCGCAAGAGAGGTGGGGTTCCGAACCCGAATGGGGCTAGATACTTGCGGGCCGACACCTTGTGAAAGGCAGAGCCAGTTCCCGGCTTGGCCCACCAAAAGGCTGCTCCTTCAAGACTGACTTGTACAGCGACAACAGACGTTTCTCCATCTTCTCCCCCGAGTATTTCGTTGCGAAGGCTATCAGCGCATTGCTGCTCAGTTCATTGTAGACGCTCTCATCATTCTTGAACCTCATGACGGCCTCGAGAAGCCCGTTCCTATCGCCAAACTCCACGGCCATGCCGCATCTCTCATGACTAATGATTCGCTCCAGGAAGGTGCCTTTGTATGCTAACACGGGTACACCGTTAGCCATTGCCTGGAACAACTTGCCTGGTGCGGCAAGCCTATTGTTCTCTATGGTTGGATCGTAGAGAATCGGAATTAGGTTCGCGGAGGCAAGTCGTGAGGAAATCTCACCTTCCGAAAGCCATCCCAAATAGCGGATGTTGCTGTGTTGCTGCTCAGCCATCTGAACCTCTTTCTTCAGGGGTCCGTCGCCAGCTATGTAGAGCGCGACGCCCGGGATCTCTGTGGCAATCCGAATCAAAGCCGAGATTCCCCTTTCCTCCACAAGGACTCCGTAGTAGAAGATCTCAAATGACGATCCCCTGCTCCTGACAGTAGGATGGGCTCTCTGCACCATCATTGGCACGTTCATGATGCTCACAGCGCCGCACCCGAAGATCTTTCTGAATTCATCATTCACGACCACTATGGCGTCCGCTCGTGAAGACAGGACTCTGTGAATGAAATACAACATCCTACCTGCGATCCGGGGTACATGTTGTGAAACCATGCTTGGGTAGTACTCATGGCTATCGAAGATTACGGGAATTCTGGTCAAAGCTTTGGCGAGAACTCCTACCGGCAGCGTGTCGAAATCATGACAGTGTATCACATCGGGTTTCTCAATCAGAATACGAAACAAAGTGAACATCCAGAAAGCGGCGAGAGTCAGGACGAAGCTAACAACCTTGACATGTCCGAATCTGACCTTGATGCGCTTGATGTCGATTCCGTCTATTGTTTCGTTTGCAGGATATGTGTGCTCGCCGTGCCACGCATCACATGCACAAATGGTGACGCCGATGTTGTGCGTGACAAGGGCACGAGCTTCCCTGTGGACCCTAGGATCGGGGCGAAATGGGTTGAAGAGAATCATCATCGACCTTGCCATTTCTTCACGCCCACGATACCGCTGTAGATTAGACGCTAGAAGGTTTCTTCGAGGATGTTGGCGATTCTTTCTGAAGAATGTCCGTCTCCAAAGGGGTTTCTCAACCTGCGTATGTTGTTCTTCAGCGTGTGGTCGAAGGCAGTTGTGAGGATCTTCGCATGAATCATCTCCGGTTGGATGAGGAGCTGGTTAGCTTTTCCGGTTAGAGTCTCGGGCCACTCGGTGGTGGATCTTAGTGTGATGCATGGAACATGTAGCAGGAAAGACTCTTTCTGCATCCCGCCGGAGTCGGTGACAAGGCAACTAGCATTCCTCAGTAGACTCATTGTTTCGATGTAGCCTTGCGGGCTCATGTATGTGACTCCACCCTCGGTCGAGGTCGCGCCTGACTTCAGTCCACGAAGCCTCGATCTTGTTCGAGGGTGAACAGGGAAGACGACGCGAAGACGCTTGGCGGCCTTGTGCAAGGCGAGCTGGATCTTGCGAAGTCTACTCAGGTTGTCGACGTTGGATGGCCTGTGCAAAGTCACTAGGGCATAGTTGTCAGCCTGTAACCCTAGTCCTGCAAGAATATCTCGCTCTCTCCGTTGAACCACCGGCATGACCGCGCGTAAGGTCTCGACCATTGTGTCTCCCGTCAGACGTGTTGCTTTTCCGAGCCCTTCCTTCTTGAGGTTGCGCACCGCGGTCTTCGTTGGTGCGAGAAGTATCGCGCTGCAGTGATCAGTCAGCCTCCGGTTTATTTCTTCAGGCATTGTAGTGTCGCCGGATCTCATGCCGGCCTCTAAGTGAGCGACAGGAATCCCGATCTTGGCAGCCGTCAGGCTTGCCGCGAGCGTTGTGTTCGTGTCTCCGGGCACCAATACCACGTCGGGTTCTAACTTCAACATGGGCGCCTCCAAGCGCTTCATGATGGTGGCAGTCTGCGCAGCGTGGCTCCCTGAACCAGCATGCAGATTCAGCGACGGTTTCGGAATCATGAGCTCTCTGAAGAAGACCTCCGACATTTCCGAGTCGTAGTGCTGCCCGCTGTGGACGATGCTCAAGTCCATCTCTCTTCGCCTGACAAGTATCTCTTTGATCAAGGGAGCGCACTTGACGAATTGGGGACGAGCACCGACTACAACCATAACGTGAATTCTGGGCATCACATTTCCTCAGCTTGTTGTCGACCTAAGGCCTCACGAGTGACATATGCACGGATACGACACAGAGCCAGCGACGTTTCTGCACCACACTCAGGCACAAGAACAACAACGTACAGTATCCCAGCAGAAATGGATTTCCTCTTGCGACCGTTCTGGCGAAAAGAGTTCTTTGGAGAACGTGCTGAGATGCTGCGAAAATCTGAGCGTCGAGCATTGCAGTGCAAGAGGATTCACTGCCCACGGTTGGCGAGAACGCGAGCTGATGCGGAAACCCGCGCATGGTTTGGATCATCAGGTATTAACTCTGCTGTAGTGAACAACAGGCAAACCATGGTGTTCTACTTCGGCTTCAACATGGAGAATACAAAGCCATGACATAATGTGACGTCGTATCCAGCCCTCATTCGCAACAACAGACCTAGCGGCGGATCAGATCCGAGACAACGTGGATCAAGGTCTCGGAGATCTCGTCCCATGAACAGTTGGATGCCGTCTCCTGCGCGTTTCTGCCCAAGTAGGCAGCACAGCTGCCATCTTGCATTACTCTGAGAATCGCCGTGGCAAGTGCGTCAGGATCGAGCGGGACTGTTATGCAATTGAGTCCGCTGTTGATCACTGAGTCGTACTTGTCCCACCAAGGAGCTGCGATGACTATTGGTTTCCCGCTTGCCATGTACTCCATTACCTTCATGCCCAGACAGGTGTCGTTTGTCATGTGGACGCATACCTCTGCCTCGCATATCCAGCTGGCCACTTCGTTGTGGGGAATTGGACCCACGAGGTCGATCGATCTCTGGACCCCGAGCTCTAACGCCAAATGCCGTAGTTTCGCAATGTCGGGTCCGCTTCCGATCAATCTGAACCTGGTCTCAGGGATCGCGCCTATGACACGTCTCGACGCCAACAGGAGAACGTCGAGCCTATAGACCGAAGTGTCTATCTTCCCAACGAAGGTCACGAACCTATCAGATGAGCTGGGCTGAGAGTGGCATGTAGTGGATGGGAAGAGGTCTTGGTCGTAGCCATTCGGCAAGAGGATAGGCATCTTGCCGCATATTGAGTACGCATACTTGCTTATGACAGGGTCTGAGGAGATCACGGCGTCAGATCTGTTCAAGCTGATTTTTTCGAGAAGGAGGCCGATCTTTCTTACGAGCCCAGCGTCCCTCGCAAAAGATGGATCACCGTAGTCCACAATCAACGGAACATGCCAGATTGCAGAGAGAACGGTCGCGATCAGCCCCTGTGACTGAGCCGTTGACGAATACACGGCATCAACTCTGAGACCTCGCAGACCCAGGAAGACCATCGCGGAAATACACGAGGAGACAGCATTCCAGAAGCTCTGCATGACTTTCAAGAAACCGCTCACTGAAGGCAACCGAAAGGTAGGAGGAAAGATCCAGGTGACGCCCTCTCTTACGATCACGTCAGGAAAGAGACTGCCAACGCAAGATCCAGTTGCGTGCCCTGCGTTGCAGAGCAGGAAGATCCTGTGCCCGCGGCGACCGAGGATCCGAGCTATTCTGGAAACTCGTGTAGGCATGGGATCGTCCGGCGAAGTCTCAGCTGATACGAGCAGCAAATTGACCATGCTACATCAATCTAGGATCTGGAGAGATGTTCGTCAACAAACTGTCTTGCTCCTAGTAGAAGACGCCCGCCGTTGCACGCGCGGCAAGCAGGTTAGGCCTACGCATCAAACGCATTACTTCATGATCAGGAATTCTTCGAACTCTCGCTTGTACGTAGAGCCGCTTGATCCAAACACTCCTCAGATTCCGCATACACCACAGAAAAGCTCTCAATTTCGCTACTGACCTCCTTGGTTCGCTGAGCAGCAATATTGCAGATTGCATCATCTCTAGGAAAGCGAGCGCTGGCAGATACCGTGCCAGGTTCCAAAGACTGTAGTTCTTGATGAGCGTCAATAGATGACTTGCAGTGAAGAAGAAAGTTCGCACGTACCCCAAGTCGCGTCCTCCCGCTCCTCCCCTGTAATGGTAGACGACCGACGAGGGTACGAGGACTATCTCGTAGCCTCTCAGTCTCACCCGCCAGCACAAATCACTGTCTTCGTAATAGAGCAAGTGATCCGAATCGAATGGACCGCCACCGAACGAGACCTGGCTCAGAACTCCGCGCTTGAACGCCATGGCTGCGCCGTCGGAATAGAATATCTCATGGCTCTCTTCCAGAGAGCCCGAGCGGTTTGGATAAACGTATCCTAGGACGTCCAATGTGGCCCCTAGACTGTCGATCTTCTCTCTGTTCTTCATGTCCAAGAGCTTGCATTGGGCACCACCTATCCGGTCGTCTGAAACCATGCAGGAGACCAGAGGTTTGAGCCAGCCCGACTCAACCTTGGTGTCAACATTTAGGAAAACGATGATAGCACCCTCGGAGTGTCTATAGCCGACGTTGTTGCCTTCGGCGAAGCCAAGGTTTCGAGGATTCCGCACAATCTTCACATTCAGCTTGTTGTTGAACAACTGGCGCACGATTTCATAGCTACCGTCGGTAGACCCGTTGTCTACAACAATAACCTCTAGGTTCGGGTACGCGCTCTCAATGACAGATTGGATGCACTGCTTGGCAAATTTCAATCCATTGTAGTTGAGTATGACAACAGAAACGCGAGGTGCGCTCGCCTCAGAATCGCTTGAGGCTTCCATGAAGCTGGCTAGCCTCTGTCTATCTGCCGGTACCTAGCCGGAGACAAGTAGCCCAGCAGGTACCCCAGCCACCGTTTGATGTTGTACTCAAACAAGCGAGAATCCCAGGTGAACACCGCCGCTATCAGTGCAAGAAACGGATAGAAGATGACATTTCGCAGAACAAACTGAAGCGCCTCCCTTCCGACGATAGACTGTAGTATCCTTAGGTTGGCTCCCATCCACCGCCCCTTCTTCTCGCTCAAGGTGAAGTAGTGGATCCCATCAACCACAATCGTTCTCGATGAGTATCCTCTTTTTCGAATGTATAGCCAGATGTAGACATCTTCGGCAGCGCCCAATGCCTCAGGTATCCGAATCCCTCGGACCGATTCCCTCAGGAAGAGAGTGGAATGTGTCACGAAAAAATCACGCTGCAGAGATGGAAAAAGCCTCCACCAGAATCGCTTGAAATTCTCCAACTCTACCGGTGGGTTAACTCTGGGCAAGATAGCTACTGCACCTATGCATTTGCCGTCTTCCGACGACGTGCCCAGCAGTTTAGCGGCCTTTTGGTACCAGCCATCCTCGCTTATGACGACGTCGGAATCAAACATCAACAGTATGGAGCCGCTCGATTTCTCGAAGAGTAGCTGTCTTGCGTGACCCAAGGACTTGTCTTCGAAGTATACTTTCGCGTCGTGCGCCCTGAGGACGTCCAAAGTCCCGTCGGTGCTGTGGTGATCTGCGGCTATCAAACGGCGGCTGGGGATGCCCTTCTCTACGGAATTCAATGCCGCGTCCAGGTATCTCACGCTATTGTAGGTCGGCATGAGTATGTCCACAGTTTCACTGTGATTCATCAATCTGGCCCTCGATCAGATGAGCGATGCCTGTAACCCAGTGCAACCATCAGCAAGCGCACGAGCCAGTTCAACGGTCGAATAGAGGGCCCGACATAAGGATGCCAAAGTGTCCATGACAGCTTTCCGACGATCTCGCTGTCTGGAACCTTCCGTCGGGACTGGATTCTCTGTCTTTGAGATCTCACGTGACTTCGCAGTTTGAAAGCGTCACAGTATGAACGCACTTTCCATCCCATCAGACGTCGAGCAAGGGAATATGCCAAGACAAAGAATTCGATAACCCCCAAGATTGGCAGTAGCCTCACAAGACTCGGCGTTGAATAGTTCTTCGCAACTGTCAGGAGCCTATTGCGTTCAAGGTAGTAGAACTTCATGGCAGGCATCACTCCCTCCATAACGCCCCTTGCCTCGTGGAAGATGAGCGATCGGGGAGCGACAATTGACTTCCATCCGAGCGTCTTTGCTCTCCAGCCCCAGTCCACATCTTCCTCATATGCAACATACCTGTCGTCAAGAAAGCCGATATCGTTCAGAACTTTCCTCCGCACGAATAGGCAGGCTCCAGAGGCGTAATCAATCTCGCATTCGCTATCCCACTGACCATCATCAGTCTCTCCAATGCCTATGCACAACCCGAAACCCGCTACGTGAATGATTCCTCCGGCAGAATTGATGGTTCTCCGATCGTGGAAAAGGATCTTGGGCTGAACTAATGCTGCGTCGGGGGTTCGATCAGCGGCTTTGACGAGCTCTGCTATCCAGTTAGGTTCGACGACAACGTCGTTGTTCAAGAATACGACAAAGTCCCCATGTGCAAGTTCTAGACCTCTTCGATTTCCGCCCGAATATCCCAGGTTCCGTTCATTTCTGACTACAACTACTTGCTGAGAGAGTTCTTGTAAGCATTGAAGACTCTGATCCGATGAGGCGTTGTCTACGACGACGACCTCGATGGGGGCGTAGTCAGTTGTTAGGACCGATTGAAGACATTTCTGGAGGGTTCTTTCACCATTGAAGTTCAGGATGACCACTGTGACAAGCGGCTTCGCCACTTGACATCCACCATGGTTGTCGCGCATAGTCTCATGCGGGTTCCGAACGCTTGTCTGCAAACTGCGAGTGCTAGACATTGGTCATTCTGAGAGCGTAGCTTTCACTGTCGATCCAAAGCGTTTCGATATTGTAGCCAGCGTACTGCTTTGATCGCAAGATTTCAGCATAGTATGGTGGATAGGCGTCTATCATGGAAGGGATCTTTACGGTAACCCAATCATCGTACAGAAAGATGACATCCCAGTCTTGCCCAAGCAATGTCTGGAATTCGGTTTCGTTTGCCGCAACCGGTACGAGGACAACGTTGGGCAACATTGCCATGTACATTCGGATTCCTCGCATGTGGAGCCCACCGAAAACCAGAGTCTTTCCGGATTCCTTCGCCAGTAAGTACATCCTGTAGTATGGCGCACGATAGTCAAGGCTGAGACGATTCATAGGTTCCACGGACAGACTCCTTTGGAACGCCACGGCAAGTGCCCCCGTCTGTGTCGAGCCCAATACCAAGAGTATCAATGTCAAAGCCGCGATTCTCCTCGGTTTCACAAGATGATAGAGACTTGGAAACCCTACAATGCATGGCAATGATGGGTGAGTGAACCTGATTATCACCGATGTCCAACCGGAGATCGCACTAGGCAGCAATTGAAGCGTGATCGCCGCCGGCACCACGAAGGCTCCGAAAGACCAGATGGCATTCAAGGCAAGTAACAAAAGGGTCGAGGATCTCTTCCTGAACAGATCAAAGCATAGTATGAACAGTGAGAACGCGGCGAAGAACGCAAACAATGGATTGAAACCGTACCAAAGCCCAATCGCGACCGCCTCCGGCAGGTCAGGGTGAAGTGCCATCGTGATCGGAACAACAAAGGCAGGCGTGAGCATGGGTGCTTGGCTCGCAGCCGGAGGCAATACCGAACTTGCCTGGTGACTCCATAGCACGAACTGGGAAATCGCGTTCGCAATGAAGTTGGACAGAGGTTGTGCAAACTTGAGAGGCTCGAGACTGATCGGGACCGGAAAGACTAGGGAGACAGGAATTGCATATCCTAGAATGCTTCCGAGCGATCTTCTCTTCACAGACAAGACCAAGAAAAGGATCACGTTGCCCACAGCGAAAAGCAGGTAGGGCTCGCGGATCTTGTAGGCGAGTACAAAGAAAACGCCTGAGAGCAGGCTATCGATCGCGTGCCCTTCCTGAACATGTTTCAAGCAGAAGTATACGCCAAGAAGACCAACGAACAAGCCGGGAGTCTCCGTCAAGACTGTCGGCAGTAGCACGATAAAGACCGGAAACAACGGGAGCGACAATATGAGCAGTGACGACGTTTTCTCCGGGACTTTCAGCCTACGAAGGATCACATAGAACATGACGACGACGCCAACCGCCCAGACAGAGGAATACAAGACACCGCGCAGGAGAAATGTCCAAACGTTGTTCACTCCGTGAAAGAACACTAGGAATATGGCGACGAAAACTTCTCGATAGGACGTTACGGGCATCTTATCCAATATGAAAGTGTCGTAGTACCACGCTTCGTCTGGCACAATGTATCCTGTTACCAACGAGTAGTAGTATCTTGCAGCGACAATGACTAGCACTACGGCGACTGTGATCGCGAGCGAGACTTTCCCGTTGCCCAAGAACTCGATCCTTTTCGCCAGCGAGTCTAGCATTGCACGAGGTCTATCTGCGAATCTCTGGGGTGCGGAAGTGGGCCGTCGCATGTTGTCCGAACCCGACTCGTGGAGAGTCATCGAAGCACGCTGCACCGAAGCGAGGTGCGGATACTCCTCTGCACATCTTGTTGTCCACAACAGGCCGAGTCTGCGCAGAGCGCGTCGGGAAAGATGACGGGTCCGCTCAGAACAGCTGAATGCGCAGTTGGAGTCATCCTCATAGCATAGCTCTCTCCGTCTACCCACAGTGTTTCGATCACGTACCCAGGATATTGTCCGGACTTGAGAATCTCCCCATAGTAGGAAGGATATGCTCCGATCATCTCCGGAACCGCGATCGTCACCCAATCGTCATAGAGGAAGATCGCATCCCACTGCTGGGCCAAGAGTCCCTTGAACCCGTCTTCGGAACCCGGGACTGGGGACAACACTACGTTAGGTAGCATTGACATGTACATTCTGATTCCGCGGAAATGAATGCCCCCAATGACGAGCGTCTTTCCAGAATCCTTGGCTAGCAGGTAGAGGCGGTAGTATGGGGCGCGGTAGTCGAGGCTAAGCCTGTCAACAGGCTCAAGTGAAAGGCTCTTCTGAAATGTGGCGGCGAAACTCGGAACCTGAGTTGACAGCAGAAGCATTGTGACCATGATCAATACTGCGACTCGTTTCGGTTTGAGGCGCTGGTACAGACCTCCGAAACCAACAAAGCTCGGCAGAGACGTGTGGGCGGCACGCACAAGCGTTGATGTCCATACGGTGACTGCTGTTGGATTTGCGACTATCGTGAACATTACCGAGACAGCGAAAGTGCCCAACGATAGGATCACACTGAGCAACACAAATGAAGCCTCTGAGGACCTAGATCGCAGCAACAGGTACACAGCGAGCGCAACAGACGCCAGCGCAAACACGGCGAAAAGCGGGTTGTACCCGTAGAATAGCCCCAAACCTAGTGCCTCAGCGAGCTCAGGATGCGGCGACGAAGATGTAGCTACGCTCACAGTCGGATTCAGCAAGGCCTCCACAGGAGGCAGGATCGGCGGGAGAGTAACTGCGGGAGTTGCAGCAGTCGCAGCAGTTGAAGTAGTTGAAGTAGTTGCAGGAGGGACTGGAGTCCACAAGGACAGAAGTGCAGAGAAATAGGCAGGCAATCGCGACACCAGCCCAGTAACAAGTGCGAGGACGGGTTGAGCGAAATCGAACGGCTGCAGTCTGACTGGCACAGGAAACCACGGAAGCACTGGGATCAGGTATGCGAGAAATCCTCGCCCAGTCCTTCTCTTCGCTGCGACAACCATATACAGCAGCACAAACCCGGCGGCAAGCAACAGGTATGGTTCACGGACTTTGTATGCAAGAATGAAACTCGCTCCTGACAGAAGCGCGTTCACAGAACTGCCTTCTTGGACGTACCTCAAGGTCAGGTATACGCCCGTCATGGCGAACAACAGACCTAGGGGCTCAGTTGTGGCGGTAGCAGCCATCACGACGAGCACGGGAAACAGTGGAAGCGAGAGTAACAACAGCCCCGAAACCTGGTCTGAAGGTTGAAGGCGCTTCACTAGCTTGTAGCTGATGACGATGGTGCCGATCGCGCAGAGTGAGGAATACACAAAGGCACTTGCGAAGAACTGCCAGACGCTCTTCACTGGACCGAAGAACATCATGAAGATTGTGAGAAAAACCTCGCGATAACTCATGATTGGTTGTCTATCCAGCACATAGGTGTTGTAGTACCACGCCTCGTCAGGCACTATGTACCCTGTGATGAACGAGTAGCAGTAGCGAGCAATAATGACGCCTTCGATGATGGTCAATGCCAACACCAGCGCTGTCTTTGTGTATCCGAACTGTGCGACCCGGTCTCTGACGGAGCGAACCCACTCCCTGACCCGGAAAAGAGGCAAACCTTTCACGAATGATCACTCTTCTTGATACTTAGTTCCCGCGAAATGTCTTCATCCTTTCAGTACTGGGGATTTGTTATTCAAGCTTCTTACCAAGAGTTCTATTCGGTGTGACAATATTCCAAGACTGTATCGTTCCAGAGCGAGTCTTCTGGAATTCTCCGACGATATCTTGTAGAAAGCCGCGTCATCATGAAGCCTGATGATCGCGTCGGCCAGAGCTTGAGGATCATCAGGAGCCACCATGATTCCCGGCGTGTACTCGGCAATCACCATAAGAGTCTCACCACGCCCGGAGCATACAACCGGCTTCCCCACAGAAAAGTATTCTAGAACTTTCGAAGGCACGATTGTAGAGGTCTCCTTGAGGTCCCTCATCGGGCAGAGAAGCACGTCAGCAGCGTTCAGGTAGTCAAGCACTCTGTCCATGCTCTCGATCTTGTCAAGAACTAAGACATTGTCGGCTCCGCTGGAGATTCTTCTGACATAGGGGAGCCACTCCCCGTCGCCACGAATCAGTATGAGAACGCGCGGTCTGATCGTGGCGATTATCTTCCCTGCTTCAACAAGCGATGCAAAATCGTACTTTGGCCCGACTATTCCCGAGTATTCCGCCACGAACTTTCCTACCAGCCGGTTGTCTCTGAATCGTGGAGGTTGTGGTCTGAAGTAATCTGTGTCGATTGCGAGCTCCACGACCTCCAGTCTTGTTGGGCTGAGGCCGAGCTCGATAAGGCGGTCCCTGATGGAGCTCGTTATGGGAGTCGTCATGTCACTAATCGCGGAGACCACCCTGGCCATGCTCTTCGCGATTGCCATTGAGAGCGGCGTTCTGATAGCACCGATCTCGAGGATGACTTCAGGCCACAAGTCAGCAACATCAAGCAAGACGAGCCCACCGGTCAATCTCGCAAACACTATTGCGGGAAACGAGAATACTGAAAGCGCATATGGGCTGACATAATACACCAAGTCGGGAGGTCTCCTGAGCAGTAGCAGCTGCCCAATAGAGTAGGAGAACGTGAATACGATGTAGATGAGAAGCCGGTTGAGGTATCCTTTCGTGCTCAATGACGGAATCCAGACGCGTATGGTCTCCATGCCTTCAACGCGTTCTCGTGCGAAAAGCAGACGTCGGTACTTCTTGGACACTCGTCCATGCGGGTAGTACGGGTACGCCGCGATAGCGACGACTTCATGGCCGACCTTCTGCATTGCCTTCGCTATGTTCCATGCCCTGTTGCTTGCCCCACCCATATCGGGGGGAAAGCCGTGACTGATCACTAGAACCTTGAGTCTTTTCTTCATATGGCTACGTCATCGACAGACCGTCTGTTGGGTTCAGGTGTTGAGCTCCATTACTCCGAGATACATGAGGTAGTCTGGGCGGAAGAGCAAGTCTTTCACCTCGGGTGCCCAGTCGAAGACTCCTGCAGACAGGTAGTTCTTCCGAAGCCTTCGAGCCCGTGTTAAGCCTGCTTCGTAGATGCGATTCCTGACGGTGGCGAGCAGTCTCACGAGTATTCGTCGAATTCCCACGATTAGTGTCGTGTTGGTTACTTGTCCGCGTGTTTTCGCCACCCAGATTCCGCATCTGAAGAGCGCTCTGTCCACTATCGAAAGCTTGGACCAGGTTCCCCTTCTCACGCCAGTCCTCATGAAGGAAGTCAGCTCTGAATGAGTCATTATTCCACCCTTCAACCGGTGGCTCGAAGTCTCCGCCAAAGCTGAACTCCTTTCAAGCTGTAGGACTCAGTACTATTAAGAGTAGCAGTGCTTCGACGCTCGATGTTGTGAGGTTATCGTTCCATGAGCATTTTGGAGAGATTCGCTTGAACGGCATTGAGGTCCTTGTGTGATCGATACCATCCAATCGTTTTCCTGAATCCTTCCTCGTAGGATACTCTTGGCTCCCAGGATAGAGTATTCTTTGCGCGGGTGAGGTCCGCGGCTCTTGAGGCCACCCCTTCCGGTTTGGTGAGATCGTGGTGGATCTCCTTTGGCCGCCAGCCTACCAGATCGAAAACAAGCTCAGCTGCTTTGTTGAGCGTGATGCGGTCATCTCGGCCAGCATTCACGGGAGACGCGTCCTCGATCTTCTCCGCAGCAAGAATCATAGCGTCGACGATGTCACCGACGTAGGTGAAGTTGCGGTCCTGTTCACCGGTTCCCCAAATCTCAAACGGGTCAGTACGCACAAGAGCCTTGGCGATCAATGCAATGATCGCGTGCGTCTCGTTCTCACGCTCGCCATACGCTGTAAAGATCCTGATCGCGGACGATTTCACGCCATACTCTCTATGGTACGCTCTCAAGGCCATCTCCGCCATCAACTTGCTGTTGTGCACGAATGCTCCGGGAATGGCATAGCTATCCTCGCCCTCTATTTCTAGGTCATACACTACTCTTGGCGGACTTTCGGGTTGATTGATGTTCCCATAATTTGCGTAGTTGCTCACTAACCATGAGACAGCAAATGACCGAAACTTTCTATTGCGACTCATTGAGAGCGATGCAGGCAAGTTGCGAGCCCGGAGAACCGAGTACACTCGGCCGGCCAGTGCACTGCTAGAAGTAGCCACGGAGTCTGACCTCCTGTCGCTGCTGTGGTTTCCGTCACCTTCAGACCAGCCGACCCAGAAAGCTCGGAAGTTTTCCTCATGAAGACCGGACAACCATAGAGGAACTGTCTTTCGCCTCTGACTGTAACGATAGGATCGGGTGGTTGCGAGGAACTTCTCGTGGAGCCAGCGCCAGAGACCCTGATGCCAGAGCCTTAGTACATGCATACCATTAGATTGAGGGCCGTTTATCTTGCTGTCGGGGTCCAGTTCACGAGCTGTCGTCAGGTATTTCTCCAGGGTTTTCCGATTCATTTGAGAGACAGCGATGTAGCCGGGGTCGGCGTGTTTGCCCGTATGGGGCTCCAAGGTGCCCTCAGCTGTCCAGAAGCCAAGAAAACGCCACAAGTCCGGAGTCGTAGCAATCTCACTACGGTATCCGTGATATCTAAAGGCCAGGCTCTTTTGCCTGGGCAACTCGACAGGTGGGCTCGGCTCCGGAAGGATCATCGAAGGCGGCCGTCCACTTCTGTGTCCGACGATTTCCTGTGCTCGCTTCCACCCAAGGGATGTCCAGATTTGGTGATTCGCCGTCATAGACGCGGTCAAGCCACGTGATGGTTTGATCGCTACGACATCCTCATTCGCCCTCAGTGACCGACGGTGCACGCGGAGAACTCGCCTCCACGAATTGTCCTTTGCGAGCACAAATTCGCCTGGCTGCACATACATGATCTCCTTCAGTCCCTCTCGGGTCAAGATGTAGCTCCTTCCCGCAAGACACCAACCGTATTCTAAGTCGGCGAAGGCTCTGTCACGCACAAACGGGTCCGCATCTTCCTCTTTCAGCAGATACGAGGAACCGACTTGCTCCTGCAAGTAGCTAGGATAGACGCATGCGGAACTTGCAAAGCACATACGTTTCACATCGGCTCTCCATGCTTCCTCGAAGACGATCTGGTCAAGCGCCATGTTCGTACTGCATTCCGCTGGATGCGTGTGAATGTAGCCGCGTCCTCCGTGTTGTGCCGCCAAGTGGAAGACCACGTCGACGTCTCTCATCATCTTTCGTGCGACTGCTCGATCCTTGAGGTCGACTTGATGAACCGTGAGTCTGCCGCTCGTCCATGTTCCCTTGCGTCGGCTCCTGAGCGGATACTCCAAGTTCTCGAGTTTTCCACTGGAGAAGTCGTCAGCTACTCTTACGACGGCACCCTTCTCTAGGAGCGAATCGACGAGGTGGCTTCCTATGAAGGACGCCCCTCCCGTCACCAACACGGAGCAATCTTTCCACATGTTCAGAATCCCTCCCGGCCCCTTTTCAGGTCAGCCTGTTGATGTCACAGTCAGGTGCATACCGCTCGTTGATCCTCGGAGCTCATGTAAGGGATTTGCGGTAGATCAGCTTCTCTCTCTTAGGACGGTGATGAGGGTGAACAGTATGATTCCTATTGATAGCAGCAAGATCCCTGTCAAGCCTGCCGCAACTGCAATAATCCCCAGGTTCGGCGGAAAAGCCCCGTAGGCTGAAAAGATCTCAAAGGCCTGCAAGCCGAGTACAACTCCTATCGCAATGCCGATCAGTCCTGGCACGCCATAGAATAGCATCGGATGCCTGATCGATACGTACTTCATAGCGCTGGCGAGGACATCCACGCCATGATACAACGGGTTGTGCGTCGAAGTATCCAGACCCTCATAGGCCACTCTGATCGGAACCTCGACGATCACAAGGCCCTTCTCGCTGGCCCTCATGAGTAGCTCAGAGTCGACGCCCATCCCCATCTCTGAAGGAATGAGTGCTCCCAATGCTCTCCTGCTGTAGGCACGAAAACCAGACTCGGTATCCTTGACCGGAGAGCCTGAGATGGATCTTACAACGCCTCCTATTGCCTTCGTGCCGATTCGGCGGTGCCGCGGCATTTCCGAGGGGCCTTGCTTGACAAATCGAGAACCGATCGAGATGTCAGCGGATCCTTCGAGTATGGGAGCTAGAACTGTGGGGATCTCTTGAGGCAGATGTTGACCGTCTGCGTCAAGAGTCACCAATGCCCGGACACGATTCCTTCTCGCCCAATCAAACACGGTCCGAAATGCTTCTCCCTTGCCGAAGTTGCGTTCGTGCTTCAGAACGATCGCGCCCAGCTTCTCAGCTATCTCGGCTGTGGCATCAGAGCTGCCATCGTCAACAACAAGCACCTTGTCAGCGTGACGGAGTGCACCTACGATGACTTTCGCTATGGTGGTCTCTTCGTTGCAGGCAGGGATGGCTGCTACGATCAAATGCCAAGACCCACTGAGGCTGAGCTAAACCCCACTCACCAACAAGTGATTAAGCCTATCCCCCGGGAGGAAAATCACTCAGCCAGTTTGGGTTCAATCGTCTCTGCTGATGTTGTGGCGAACACATCGTTTCCGAGGTGAAGTAGGGGCTTGAATCGCTTGAGATCGTAGAGGCCGCGGAACGCATCCTTGCGAACGTAAGCCGCCACTACATCGCCTATCACGAGTACGTGGTCACCTTTCGGTAAGGTCTCTGACACCTTACATTCGATGTGAGCAACACATTCGTTCACGATCGGCGCGTTTACCTTCTTCGCCTTCCCGACGGTGAGACCGGTTGCCTTGAACTTGTCCACGTCTTCCCCGGATCTGCGCCCACAGAAAAGGACTTGGCCGGCGAGGTCGCAGCCAGCGATGTTGACAACAAACTCCCTCGTCTGCTCCAAGAGTTTGTAGGAATAGCATTCTTTCCGGGTGGCGAACACCAGCATTGGCGGCTTCATGCTGACGGGCATGATCCAAGCTATCGCCAACATGTTTGGCCGACCACTCTTTCCTTGGCAAGAGACTAGCGTCGCATTGTAAGGATGCAAAAGACGCGAGAAATCACCAATCGGAACATCGATCATCGACATTTCCTAATCACTCCACAGCTACGGCCTTGGTCATTCTCATACGTTCTCTGATTAGTCGCTTTGTGAGCACGCCTACCTTGGTCAACGGAAACGACTTCTGAGCAGTGACCAGAATGAATCCATCCTCCAAGTAAAGGATGACAGCCAACAGCTTCTCGTGAATCAGAATCGAATACTCCGGATCGCCGAGGAAGACCGCTCGTGCCTCAGCGGATTCACGCGCTATCAACTGTGAGATGAGCTCCGGAGTCTTCTCGAGCGGCTCGATTGGTTCCACATCAGCACGCATTCCACCTTCGAGTATCCTACCCTCACTATCAACAACCGCTGCGAACCTGATTCTCTTGTCAAACCGCATCGCAGAGTCGTAAACTCCGGCCAACCCCGACACCTATGCCTCACGGACCCGCTAGTAACGGAACGTAAAAGAGTTGTTGGAGAGATCCAGACGCTTCAGTTTCTTGCGAAGTTCGCAGGAGTCTGTTTCTCGAAGAGCCCACGATAATGGCCTGTTCCAATCGTTTTCTGGAGGATGAGTTGGCAAACCGCTGTGCCCGGGAATATCTCGAGCGGTGACGGACCGAAGTTGCTTAGTTCCAAGACTTGATGGTTTGAGATTCCTGGCTGCACGAAACTCGCGGAGATGTGAACAAGTAGACCCAGCCGGGAGAAACGACTGCGTCCCTCGAGCCATCCACAGATGTTGTCGGGAAGTGTGACCTTCTCCTCAGTTATGCCCAAGACAGTCTCGCTGGGACTCAGCTGTACGCCCGACCCACGCGGAACGCGGATTCCTTTGGTCGCCCTCTTGAAGTCTGTCAGATCCGTGACAGGTATGATCTTGTGCGGCGACTGAAAAACTCGAAACGCGTTCGCCAAATGTAAGTCAATCGAGGCTGCCCTAACGCAACTTCGCCTGAATGGGTCGATCTTGACTCTTCGAGCTTTGATCTCTCGAAGAATCTCACTTCTCGCAAGAACGCTCACATCTCACGCCCCGTTCCAGTCTCATTCGAATCATTAGTCGATGTAGAGGTATTTCAAACAAGCGTGACACACAGCTAACACTGGCCCAGACAGACATTTCCTTAGACAGGGTTCTTTTGATTGAGACAGGCACCATACTGGACATGGAATTCGCATCAGAAAAGAGACTCGCACGACTTCACTCTCCTCTGAAGAACTTCGAACTTCTTGATGAGCAAGTGGTCGAGCACAGACGAGATCCCCTCACGGGCCGAAGAAGCATCGTGTTGAGGGGCAGGCTGGCATACGTGAAGAGATACCTCCAGACCGACGAAGCATCGCTCCTCCAGACTGCACAACGGACTCGGGAAGGTTGCCCGTTCTGCCCAGAGAAGGCCGAGAAGTCTACGCCAAGATTCCCGGCGGGATTGTGCCGGAAGGCATGATCCGCGTTAGTGAAGCTAAGACTTTTCCGAGTCTTTTCGCTCGCCCAGTTATGGTCACAGTAACCAAGTCCGTACGTTTCATGATGACCGGGATAACTGATCCGTTACCGCAAGCGCACGGCTCCCTTGACATGAGAGAAACCTTTACATGTAATCGGTCGCTTCATGTACATGCCGGTTTGATGTAAGGTCCCCGAACATGACGAAAGTAGTCCAGACAACCCTTGACGAGCAGGAGTACCGCACATTGCGAGAAGTACTCCGCAGACGAGGCCTCAGCCTCAAAGAAGGGCTGCGGATCGCGGTCACAAGGTTGGTGTTAGAAGAGATGAAACTCGATCCCTCAGATCCATTCCTTTCGAGGCAGCCAACCGGGAGAAGCGGCCACAAAGACCTCTCCAAAGCTCATGACAGATACCTATACAGGCGTGGCCAACGCTGAGGCTCTTTCTTGATACGAGCGCGTTAGTGGCAATTGAAGATCTAGACGACGCAAACCACAAGATCGCGATCGAGTACAGAGAGAGGATCCGCACGGGCGACACTCCCTTCCGGAGCCTGTACACTTCGAACTATGTGATTGACGAGGCGCTCACACTCCTGCGCATCCATTGTGGCCACCGGGTCGCCGTCTCGTTTCACAAAGTCCTTGAGGCTTCGAGGCTCGTGAAGATACTCTGGATAATAGAAACCCTGGAAAAGGCTGCTTGGGAGATTTTCGAGAAGCATGCAGACAAGGAATTCAGCTTCACCGACTGCACCAGTTTTGCGCTGATGGAAGCCGAAGCGATTCGAAACGTCTTCACGTTCGATCAACACTTCAGCCAGTACGGATTCGAGTCAGTTCCGCAAGCCTGAATCTTTACTGACTTGAATGCAGACTCGATCGAACTCCTCTGACACCAGAGGCATGGGCGGACAATGCGCCAGTTCACGCAGAATACCGCCCACGATCGTCGTCCAGTATCACCCAGCTTGAGCTACCTGTACTCCTGTGCGGTCTTGATGAATTGGCTGCCGCCTGCAGGCTCGCGTAGAGGTCCTTGACGAGTTGTCGATCGAATGCGGCTACCGCATGTCTGAAACGCTTCCTTCTTGTCCTGTACAGTTTTGAGAGCTGCTTCGACTTCTTCTTTCCATTCACGGTGAGGAGCCGCTGTTGGTCGGACTCAGCAGCGGCAAGCATGACAGGTTTCCGGTCTAGGACATAGGAGTCCTCACGATGCCTGGAATCCGATCGAAGGCTCGGTCATCTGAAAGTATTCCGAGATCCAGCCGCAGAGCAGAGGCCGCGATGAGGCTGTCGAAGAAGCTGAGGTCGTACTTCTCTTCGATCTCGCATTGTCTCGCTACGAGTTGCGAGTTGACCGTGGATGTCTCCGTTGCGCCGTTGATTTGGAGAGCCGTCCTCAAAGCCAGGACTGCTTTCCTGATCTTCGCGGGTTCCTTACTGATGCTCCTTAGGACTATTTGAAACTCCATGAGCGCTGTGTCGGGAGCGTGGAGGCGTACGCCTTTCTCGCGTAGCTCGCTCAGTAGTTTCAATGCATGCTTGTGATGCTTGTCCCTCGGGTTAAGAGCGAACAGCACTTCGGTGTCGAGAACGGGCAACTCGCCTCAACCATTCCTCGGCGGTCTTCTCATATCGCTCCTCACTGTAGCTGAAATCTCCGAGGACATCCTCTAGGACGCCGTATGGATCATCTGGGAGCGGTTCCACCAAGATACGCCCATCCTCCGCTGAAACCATCGCCGCCTGCCCCTCCCTAAGCTCAAGCAACTTCCTAACCCTCTTCGGAATGACGATCGAGAAGCGCTTCCCAATCCTAACTTCCTCTGACATTGCGGCCTTCATCCGTCATCACGGGCTTTGTCAGATATAAATGGTTTCTTCTGAGAGCCTGACTGGGCCGCTGAAGATGAGGGTTGCCAGGGCTTTCATAAGAACCGGCGAGGACCAGGCGTTGCACGAGAATTGACTCTCTCCGCGACTGAAGTCTTCCCGTTCTGCGTTCGCCCATTTTTGAGCTCGCTTACTCCACGACCAGAAGTCGGGAGCTTGCGCTCGCCCAGTTATGGTCAGTGAGGCGCTGGGCCCTGTTGCTGTGCGGATGAGTTGAATTCCTGGATGCGTGCTTCGTCGTGCAGTTACGGGAACCAATTCGTTTCAAGAACGGCCCTATACAACTTATATCTTCCACAGCAACCATTGAAGTCATGATGTCTATGGGGACCACGACGATAAGCATCTCTGACAAACTGCGGAAGGAACTCCTCAGAGTCGCAGCTCAGCTTCAGGCAAGAAGCGGAGAGAAGGTTGACTACGACCAAGTAGTCAGCTATCTTCTCTCAAGGGTGAGAAGAGACGAACAGCTCTTCAAGAAGGCATGTGCGCCAGTCGACCTCGACCTGTCTAGCATAGGGGATGAGCTTCGGAGAGGACGGGCGGAGGACGAGAGACGAGAGGGAGCACTTGAAGCCAAGTACTCGTAGCTACTCACTCGACAGCGGGGTCCTCATAGAGATGCTTCTAGACACTCCCCTTGGCCACGCCATATCGGAGTCCTTGCTCTCAGACTCACCGATCATCGCCTACTCATCCCACTTCAACCTCACCGAGGTGGAGTACATACTCTGCAGAAGACTCGGCCGCGAGTTGGCGAGATCGAAGGTCGACAACCTTGTCCGCTCGAACTACATCATCCTCACCGATGCGGAGAGCTTGTGCGCCACGACTGCTGAGATCAAGTGTGAGAGGGCGCTCGCCCTCGGTGACTGCTACACCCTGGCCAACGCCAAGGTGACGGCCTCAATCGCGCTATTCGCATTTCGGGAAGAGGATCTGGATAGGGAGATCAAGAGGAAACCCTTCGATGTCGACGTAGAGTTCGTTGAAGACCCACCTCCGAAAACAGCAAGGTGATGTAACTCCTGCAGACGCCATTTCATGCTTGATCCCGGTCCTCTCTCACTGACTCGGCTGCGTGGTATGTGCCCCTCGTGGTCTTGGAGCGTATCTCGTCAACTCTCCTCGAGGCTTCGAACATCTCTTGCTCCCTGACCCTCCGTTCAAGGAACTGCAAGACAGCAAGCTCTCTCACTTTTTGCAGACCTAGAAGACTGGCTGAAAGGTTTTTTCAACGTCGTCATCTTCTCGTCACCATTCGGAACAGACTCACCTCATGGTTCCGTGGTTCTAAAGGTCGCTTCCAGATACGGATTCCAAGACCGCAATGTGAGTGACGTGTGGGGACTGAGATACTTCCTGGATGAGAGCGAAATCTTCGACTCTCCAGAAGACGTGACGCCAGAGTTACGCAAGTACTTCGCTTGAATCGAGTGAGAAGCAATTCCTTTTTGAGGAACACTGTTAGCCAAGCGTTACTGACGAGCGAGTTCGTATGCCGTCGAAGAAGTTGGCTGCTGCCGTCACATTCGTAGTAGTTCTGAGCATGCTCGCTCTCGTGTTCTATGCTGGCGCGAGCGCGGGGCTGGTTGGGGTATGCCCGGTGACACGACCTCAAGTGTGCGTTGAGATCTACGCCCCTGTCTACGGCGTGCCGACTTTCAGAATGCACTCGAACTCATGCGTGGCCTGCATGGATGGAGCATGGCTGTGGATCAAGGCAACCGTATGAAGAGACTCCTCGATCACTATCGATCATTGGGACTCTCAAACGATCAGCAGAACGACAAGCTCAATAGCAGAAATCCCACTCCCGCTCGAAGGACAAGGTGCACCCGAGATTGATCTCGAAGGCCGGCGAGCCCGAGACTGGGCGTTCTCAAGAACTTGGAATGAAGAACGTCACGAATCTTGGGATCGTGAGTCTGTTCACGGACATCTCAACTGAGATGATCCTCGGCGTCCTGCCTTTCTTCGTGATTGTTGAGCTCGGCGCGACGAAGGCACTGCTCGGCCTCATGGAAGGCGCCGCAGAGTTCCTCAACTACCTCTTTCGCATCTTCTCAGGAATGATCTCGGACCGACTTGGTCGACGCAAGCCGCTCGTCCTGCTCGGCTATGGTCTGTCAACCTTCGCGAAACCGCTGTTCGCGTTCGCGACGAGCTGGACCGACGTGCTCGTCGTGCGACTGGCCGATAGGCTCGGAAAAGGTGTCCGAACCTCGCCACGGGATGCGCTCATCAGTGAATCCGTGAAGGAAACTCGGAGCGGTAGAGCCTTTGGCCTGCACAGATCGATCGATCAAGTCGGGGCCATCCTTGGACCGACCATCGCGTTCCTGCTGCTTCCATTCCTTGGGATGCGGGGGCTGTTCTGGATATCATTCGTTCCTGGAGTTTTGGCGCTGATCGTTCTCGCCTTCTTCGTTCAGGACAGGAGAGGCCACGGCGTAACTACGAACGTGTTCAAGAACGCAAGATCAGTTCTAACGAGAAGGTTCAAGCTCTTCCTGATCGTGATGGGTATCTTCGCGCTAGGGGCTTACAACTTCTCTTTCGTTCTGGTGAAGGCGGGCGCACTGGATGTCCAAGAGGGGACAATTCCTCTCGTCTATGCGACGCTGAATGCGGCCACGGTAGTGGTGGGCCTACCTTCAGGTGTGCTGGCTGACAGATTCGGACGCGAGAAGATTCTTCTTGCGGGTTTCGGAATCTTCTTCGCAT
>Ga0315280_10000538_pt1 | contig 70441 bp, 49 predicted proteins | sample YL17G06_40_MG_FD_203697 | JGI IMG/M metagenome (GOLD analysis project Ga0315280, IMG submission 203697) | Sediment microbial communities from Yellowstone Lake, YNP, Wyoming, USA - YL17G06_40 | ecosystem: Environmental > Aquatic > Freshwater > Lake > Sediment | place: USA: Wyoming | collected... | reverse complement strand
GTCTCCTTGGTTTGGTATCGGTTCTTTGAAGGAACCCGATCCAGACTATCAGAGGCTCAGCCTGATCCCTATACGTCGCGAAGCGCGCAGGGGCTCGAATTCAGCGAGCTAATTTGGACAAGAGTGAGGGGGTGTATGATACCGCTAGCTTGCGCCATTTGATAAGGCTCTCGCAAACCGAGCGACGAAATCGGAGGAGGAGCGCCTATGTCGATTGTCAAATCCAAATATCGTGGCTCCGTAACATACCATCTCGTGTTCGCTGAATTGATTAACGCGGCCCAATATCGCGGGAACGTCGTGTACGACCAAGTGGCAGAAATCATGGGTATTTTTGTCCGCGGCCATCACATGGCTGCAGAAACGGGCCGTATCCTGGGCGAGATTTCCGAAGACGAGACGCTAGCTGGCCGTCCGATGTTGAGTGCAGTCGCGGTAAATGCCGGCGATCTAGAACCGAGCGACGGCTTCTACCAGTTGGCACAGCAATTGGGCCTGTTGACTGAGGATAGTTCCCAGGCGCGGGAACGCTTTTGGCACGAGCAACGGGATGCCGTCTACGCGACGTGGGCCAAGCCCCGAGCCATGTCGCAGCCGAAGGCAGCGAAGGCACCGGCCCGGTGAGGATAAACTGGTAGCGAAGGCGCTCCAAAAGTCTCCGTCAGCTTCACTGCTTCAGGCGGCTGGGAAATAGGAGGGGAAGACCCGCGGGTGGGGCTTGCGCGCCGAGTAAGTCCGCGCCAGCTCCAGGTAGATGCCGATGTCGCGGTCCAGGTCCGATTGCGTGCCGTCGAAATAGAAGTTGCGGATGGGGATGTCGGCGTTGTCGCGGCTGACGCGCGGGTAAATGGCTTCGCACACGATGCCGTTCATGCAGGTAAAGGGGCTGACATCCACGATGCCGTCCACGCCCTTCTTCGCCAGGTAAATGCTCTTGCCGACGTTGAGTACCATCTCACCCATAGCGCCCCAGTCCGGCAGGTAGGGCTTGGCGCAGTCCAGCACCTCGGAGATGTGGTGGGGCTCTTCGTAACCGCGGAAGTCCTCGCGAACCGGCTCCAGCAAGGCGTGCTCGTCGTGGCGCTGGATGCTCTGGCGCAGCAGGGCCGCGCCCGTGGTCAGGGACACGGTCTGGCGGCGGAGCTTGAGCAGGCGGAGCTGCTCGGAATTGGTGTACCACACCCACTCACCGATGTCGCTCATCCAGCACTCGGCGCCGTATTCCTCCAGCCGCCGCACGATCTCGTCGTTGGCGTAGGTATTCAGGCGGCAGAAGATTTCGCCCACCACCCCGATCAGCGGCAGGCTGCGGTTATAGCGCGCCGGGACAGCGCGGAAGCGGTCGCGGGCCCGGACCACGCCGGCGGCCAGGGCCTCCAGTTGCCCCTCGGGGGTGCGGTAGCGGCTTTCGATCGCCTTCGACAGGTCGTCGAGGGACTCCTCGAAAGCCTGGTCGGCGGCGCCCGCTTCCGACTCGTACGGGCGCGTCTTGTGCAGCATCTTCATCAGGATGTCGCCGATGACCAGCGTGCGCCAGCCGGTCATCACGAACTCCGTGGCCATGTCGCCCAGCTCGGCGTAACCGGTCTCGCTGCTGGGCGAGATGATGGGCACGTTGTTGAAGCCGATCTCGTCGAACACGCTGCGCATGTAAGGGGCGTACTGGCCGAAGCGGCAGGGGCCCTGGGCCGTGGGCATGAAGAAGGCGGTGCGGTCGGGGTCGGTGCCGGGCCGCTCCAGGACGCTCAGGAAGTCGCCCAGGGTGATTTTGGTGGGATAGCACTCGTCGCCGCAAGCGTACTTGGCGCCCAGCTCCGCGGTGCGCGCGCCGGAGGGCGGCGTACACTCGGCCTCCAGCCCGATGGAACGGAAGGCCGCGGCAAACAGCTTCGAGCTGCCGTAAGGCATGCGCGGGATCCAGACCTTCCTCCCGCGCAGCGGGCTTCCCTTCTTGCCGCGCCGCCCGGCCGCCACCAGAAACCTCATCAGGACCTTTTCGGCTGTCCGTAGCATCGCAGGATTCCTTTACTGTCCAGATAGGCCTCGCAGCGGGTCATGTAACCGGCATCATTGCCGTGGCCGTCGAACTGCAACGTCAGGAAGGGAGAGCCGGCCGCCAGGCGCAGGAAGTGCTTGATGAAGGAGTCGGGGCCGCACTTGAAGTTGGTGATGAAGATGATGTGCAGGCCGGGGGTGCGCGCCACCAGGCGGCCGGCGGCCAGGATGCGCTGCCCCGAGCTCCAGAACATGTTGGGATTGGTCTGGCGGATGTCCTCATCCTCGACGGGCAGGAAGTCCCAGGGCAGCACGTTCACGCCGTAGGTCTCGCGGAGCTTGCGGGGCACGTGACAGTTGGCGTGCAGGTCGTAGACGTTGTAGCTGCGGCCCACCACCACCACGCCCGGCTCACCGGAGCGCTCCAGCGCGGCCAGCGCCTCCCGGCCGGCCGCCTTCAGCTTGTCGCGGAAGCCGGCCTGGGCGGCGTAGGCGGCATCGACGGCGCGGCCGTTGCGCCGGCGCTCGATGCCGAAGGCGGCAAACGCTGCCGCCATCTCCCGCTTCACCTGCTCGCGGCCGAGCTGGAAGTGCACGGTGGGCAGCAGGAACTTGCTCTCCTGACCCTCGAAGCCCGGCGCCATGCGCATGACGAAGGGCAGCGTCTGGTTCCAGGGGCAGAGGTGGGCGGACACCTTCTGCCAGGCCGGCGCCTCCTCGTCCAGGGTGTTGGGCACCAGCACGTGATCGGCGCCCTTCCTGTGCAACAGGTCGTGGACGTGGCCGTGCGCGAGCTGCACCGGGTAGCACGGCTCGGCCACCGTCAGCTCCAGGCCCGCGTCGGAGATGGGCTTGCCCGTCTGATCCGACAGCACCATGCTGAGGCCCGCCTCCCGCAGGTAAGTGGCCCAGAACGGGAAGCGGTCGAAGAAGAACATGGTGCGCGGCACGCCGATCGTCGGACCGCCGTTGGTGCTGGCCTCGGCAGCCGCACCGGCCGCCGGCCTTGCACAGCCTGAAGGCTGTGCCACTTGCGGCGGACAGAACTCCTCCAGCAGTTTCCGGCGAAGCTCGAACAGGTCGTCGATCACCGGCTTGCGGTCGGTCCGCGTGGGCTTGCGGAACTTCCAGGAGCACTGGTCGCCCCAGTACGTCTTGCGACCCTCGATGGTGACCTCTTTCATGTCGCAGACGTTCGAGCAGGTGGGGTCCATGCAGACGAACTCGCGCATGGTGAAGCGCACGCGCGACAGGTCGTAGCCGTAGAAGCGCGAGGGCTGCCCGGTGGCATGGTAGCGCTCGCGCGCGATCAAGGCCATGCCGATGGCGCCGATCACGCCGTTGTACGGCGGCACGATGATGCGCTTGCCCAGCACCTGCGAGAAGGCGGCGGCCACCGCGTCGTTGTAGGCCGTGCCGCCCTGGAAGAAGATCACCTCGCCGATCTTGCGGCCGCGCACCACGCGGTTCAGGTAGTTCAGCACGATGGAGTAGGCCAGGCCGGCCAGCGTGTCCTGCTTACTGGCGCCGCCGCGGTGCATGACGCCGGTGACGTCGCGCTCCATGAACACCGTGCAGCGCTCGCCCAGCCGGGTGGGGTGCTCGGCCTGGAGCGCCAGGCCGGCGAACTCGTCCTTGATGGCAACCCCCAGCTTCTCGGCCTGCTCCTCCAGGAAGGAGCCGGTGCCGGCGGCGCAGGCCTCGTTCATGGCAAAATCCACCACCACGCCGTTGTCGATGGAGATGAATTTCGAGTCCTGGCCGCCGATCTCGAAGATGGTGTCCACCATCTCGCCCACCAGGCGCTCGCTGACGTACATGGCGCCCGTCTTGTGGGCGGTGATCTCGTCGTTGACGGTGTCGGCGCCGACCAGCTCGCCGATCAACTCGCGCCCCGAGCCGGTGGTGCCCACGCCCAGAATCCGGACGCGGCTGGCGAACAGGCCCTCGATCTCCTTCAGCCCGTTGGAAACCACCTCGATGGGCTTGCCTACGGTGCGCAGGTAGATCTCGTGCAACAGGCCGCCGCTCTCGTCGATCAGCGCCAGGTTGGTGGAGACCGAGCCGACATCGATGCCCAGGTAAGCGTCCACGATCGAGCCGTCGTCGGGCAGGTGGCAGGGCTTCACGCGGTCGCGCAGCAGCAGCACGTTCTGAAGCGAGAGCGGATCGGCGCCCGGCAGTTTCTTGTCCGGGGCGTGCTGCTGGAGCTGGTGGATGCTCTTGTAGCTGCGCTTGCGGCGGTCCTGCCGCTCCAGCAGGGCCGAGCCGATGGCCCCGAACCAGGCGTGCAGCGGCGGAACGAAAAGCTGGCCGTCCTGCAGCTTGAAGAGCTCGCGCAGGGCCTCGACCACCGCCGTGTTCTGGGAAACGGCGCCGATGAAGGCCACCGGCGGCCTCACCGGCTTGCCTTTCACCACCGCGCTCTTGAAGTTCCGGGCCACCGCCAGGCAAAGGCCATTGAGGATTTGCGGCGGCGTGTAGCCCTTCTGCTGGGCGTGGATCATGTCGGTTTTGGCGAACACCGCGCAGCGGCCGGCGATGCGCGCCGCGCAGCCGGCCGAGCAGGCCAGCGCGCCCACCTGCTCCACGTCGTATTCCATGCGCGAGGCCTGCTGATCGATGAACGAGCCGGTGCCGGCGGCGCATTCGCCGCTGGTCGAGTAATCGGCGATGCCCAGCCGCGTGGCCCCTTCGGTGGGGTCCAGCCGCAGGTACTTCGAGTTCTCGCCGCCCATCTCGAAAATGGTGCGGACCTCCGGGTAGAGCGTGGCGCTGGCCCGGGCCACGGCCTTGAACTCGTTCTCGAAGTAAATGCCCAGCAGGCGGGCGATCAGCCGGCTGCCGCTGCCGGTCACCCGGATGCCTTCCACCAGGTTTTCCGGAACGATCTCGTGGAACTCGCGGAGCAGGTCGAAGGCCGCCTGGATGGGGCTGCCCAGGATGCGCCGGTATTCGGAAATGACGACGGGGCCGCCGATGGCCGCCGCCTCCTGGCTCACGTCGCGGAACGCCCGGTGCTGGCGCGTCAGTTCGGCCAGCAGCGGCGCGTCCTCCGCCCGCCCGATAGCAGCCAGCTTCAGGCTGACGCTCCCGATATCGAGGCCCAGGTTAATGCTCATCGTGTTAAAAGGCTGTGGGCTGTAAGCCGTAGGCTGTGGGTTCCTACAGCCTCCACCCCATGGCCTCGAAAACCCCAAGGGCCGCGGCAAGCGGCGCCCCTAGCCGCCCCATCTAAGGCGTCGTAGAACCGGCTCCAAATGCGATCAGTTACCGGTTCGGCGTTGATCCAGCAATGGCCCAGGTGAATCAGCCAGTATAGCCCATCTGGGCCAAGCGCCGGGAAACTCGGGTCCTTGTTGGAATTTCGGATTGCGGATCGAACCCAACGGCATGAAATCCGAAATCCGAAATCCGCAATCCGCAATCGAACATTCCGCACTCCGCAATAGCTTGCCATCCCGTCGCTGCGGCCAAGCAACTCTAACGTCCCGAGTGGGTCGGGTAAAGATACGCAATGCCGCATGCCGGGGCGTCGCCCACAAAGGTTCGGCGCCCGCCCGGCCAAATCGCCGCGCCTGACAGCACCGAATCGCCGTAATATGTGCCATACCCGGTTGTTAGCGCAGCCGCGCGGGACACTGCCGTTCCGCGCCAGGCAGAGGCGGAGGGTGTTATGCCGCAAGTGTGGCGAACGGTTCGGATCTTCATTTCTTCAACCTTCCGGGACATGCATGCGGAGCGCGATCACCTGGTTCGCTTCGTATTTCCCGAACTGCGTGAGCGCTGCGCGAAGCGCCGCCTTCACCTCGTCGATGTGGATCTCCGCTGGGGAGTGACCGAAGAGGAAGCCGAGCGCGGGAAGGTTCTGGAGGTCTGCCTCGATGAGATCGAACGCTGCCGGCCGTTTTTTGTCGGGCTGCTGGGCGAACGCTACGGCTGGGTGCCTCCGCATTACGCAGTCGCTGACGAATCGCGCTATGACTGGGTGCGTGAGTTCGAACCAGGCCACTCGATTACGGCGCTGGAGATCTATCACGGCGTGCTCCGCAATCCGGAGATGACCTCCCGCGCCTTCTTCTATTTCCGCGACCCAAGGTTCGTTGAAACCGTGCCGGAATCGGAGCAAAGCCGTTACCTGCCCGAGAGCGTGGAATCGGCGGAGCGACTCACGCGGTTGAAGGCGGAGATCCGGAAGCGCTGCCGGGTAGCGGAGTACGCCCGCCCGAATGAGGCGTTCGGCCAGCAGATGCTGGAGGACCTTTGGTCGGCGATTCAGCAGGATTACCCCGAGGAGGAAAAGCCACCCGACAATCTGAGCGTCGAGCGCGCGTATCACGAGGCGTTCGTTGAGAACCGCTGCCGGCGATTCATCGGGCGGCGCGACCTGCTTCAGAAGCTGACTGAGCATGCGGACGGCGCCAGTTCGACCCCGCTGGTCGTAACCGGCAGTCCTGGGTGCGGGAAGTCGGCGCTGCTGGCGAGGTTCGCTCGCCAGTATGCCGAAGCTCACGGCGAAGCGTTCGTGCTGTCCCATTTCATCGGTGTCAGTCCAGGGTCAGCGTCGATTCGGCGGACACTACTCCGCTTCTGCCGGGAGTCAGCACTTCGCTTCGGGATCAACGACGAGATTCCAGAGGAGTATGAAAAGCTTCGCCAGGCATTTCCGAAATCCCTGGAGCAGGCGGCGGCCTCGGGGACAAGCGTTGTGCTCCTGCTGGACGCGCTGGATCAACTCGATGACACGCATCGGGCTCATTCACTCGATTGGCTGCCGCACACCTTCCCCGGCCGGACACGCGTGATCGTAAGCACTCTGGAAGGCGAATGCCTCGAGGCATTGCGGCGCCGGCGGCCGGCTCCTGAGGAGCTTGTGGTCGGGGAGATGGAAGAGGCATCGCGGGAGACTATCGTCAGGCAAACGTTGTGGGACTACCGGAAGCAACTGAGCGCGCAACAAATCCGCCTGCTGCTCGACAAGACGCAGTCGGCAAATCCGTTGTTTCTCGCCGTGGCCTGCGAGGAGTTGCGGGTATTCGGTGAATTCGAACGAGTAACGGAGCGAATCTCGAGTTTGCCGGACGAGGTTGCGCCGCTGTTCGAGCAAGTGATGGCGCGGCTGGAGGCCGACCATGGAAAGGAGTTGGTCCGCACTTCACTCTCCCTGCTTGCCTGTTCGCGTCATGGGCTGCTCGAAACGGAACTATTGGAATCGCTGCGAAGGGAAGCGGAGGAGCAGTTGCCGCGGGCCATCTGGGCGCGGTTATTTCGTAGCCTGCAAGCCTATCTTCGGCCTCCGGGCGAAACGGGGGCAGGGCTGCTGGACTTCTTCCATCGGGCTCTGGCGGAAGCAACACGGCGGCGGTATTTCGCCTCTGAAGAAGAACAAAGAGCCGGCCATCGCAGACTCGCTGGGTACTTCCAGCATAAAGCTGACCCGGCGGGGGATGGGACATGGACCGGCAACTACCCGCGCGGCCTTGGTGAACTGCCGTATCAGCAGGCAAAGGCGGGGATGCGAGCGGAGCTGAAAAAGACGTTGCTGGACCTGCGCTGGATGCGCGCGAAGATCGAGGCGGCGGGCGTTCAGGATGTGGTTGCCGACTACGACCTTGCCCCGGGCGACCGGGAGGCGGTGCTGGTGCGGGATGCACTGCGGCTGTCGGCGCACCTACTGGTGTGGTCGCCGGAGCAGTTGCCGGGCCAGCTTGTCGGGCGGTTGCTCGGAGCGCCGGAACTGGCCGACGGACTCGCGCGGCGGGCGCAGGGCGCATGGTTGCGCCCGCTGACGCCGTCGCTGGCACAGGTGGGTGGCCCGCTGCTGAAGACCCTGGTAGACAGCAGAGAGGTCAATTCGGTGGCGGTGACGGCGGACGGCAAGGTGGTCTCGGGGTCCTCTGACAATGCCGTGAAGGTGTGGGATCTGGCCCGCGGGGAGTTGCTGAAGACACTGAAAGGGCACAGCGATCGGGTGACCTCGGTGGCGGTGACGGCGGACGGCAAGGTCGTCTCGGGGTCCGGTGACAAAACAGTGAAGGTGTGGGATCTGGCCGGCGGGGAGTTGCTGAAGACACTGAAAGGGCACAGCGGTGAGGTGAATTCGGTGGCGGTGACGGCAGACGGCAATCTGGTCTCGGGGTCCGATGACCAAACAGTGAAGCTGTGGGATCTGGCCCGCGGGGAGTTGCTGAAGACACTGGAAGGGCACAGCAGTTCTGTGACGTCGGTGGCGGTGACGGCGGACGGCAAGCTGGTCTCGGGGTCCGGTGACAAGACGGTGAAGGTGTGGGACCTGGCCCGCGGGGAGTTGCTGAAGACACTGGAAGGGCACAGCAGTTATGTGACGTCGGTGGCGGTGACGGCGGACGGCAAGGTGGTCTCGGGGTCCGGTGACAAGACAGTGAAGGTGTGGGATCTGGCCCGCGGGGAGTTGCTGAAGGCACTGAAAGGGCACAGCGATCGTGTGACCTCGGTGGCGGTGACGGCAGACGGGAAGGTGGTCTCGGGGTCCGATGACAAAACAGTGAAGGTGTGGGATCTGGGGAGCGGGAAGTTGCTGCGGACACTGGAAGGGCACAGCAGTTCTGTGACGTCGGTGGCGGTGACGGCGGACGGCAAGCTGGTCTCGGGGTCTCTGGACGCTACCGTGAACGTGTGGGACCTGGGGACCTGCTCGTTCGTCACGCATTTGTACCTTGACGCCGGGATCCTTTACTGCGCGTGCGCGCCCGGCGGGTCCCACATCGTGGCCGGCGACGAGGCCGGCGGCCTCCACTTCCTGCGCCTCGAGGGCCGTTGGTCCCAGACCCCCCAATGACCAGCGCGCCGCGTTCAACTGCTGTGCCCAGAAACATCCCGCCCGGCGGCGCGTAGTCCCCGCCACCACATGTCGCGGTCTTTCCCCAGTTCCAACGATCAGCCAACTCCGAAAAGGAGTATGATTTGAGGCCAGCAGCCGAGGCTATGGCGGCCATTGGCTGCTTGGGATATCGTGTCCAGGTTCCGGCCTGACCCCGACGTTCTCTTGGAAGGCACCCTGATGAACAAAGTCGAGCAAGTGCTGGACCGGCTGAAGCAGACGCTGGAGCTGCCGGAGCTTCTGACAATCTGGAGCGCGCGGTCCCCCGCGCTGTGGTCCGGAGAGCCGGAACTCTACCGGCGCCTTGGCGAACGCATCTTGAAGAAGGGCTCGCCGTTCGTGGCTCTCGATGTCCTTGCGGAGGGGTTGAAGCTCCGGCCGGCGGACCTTCGGCTGCGGCAACTCCAGGCCTTGGCGCTGGCCACCAGCGGAGCAACGGCGCGGGCCAATGCCATCCTCCGCCAACTCTATGAGGAAGGGCACACGGACGGAGACACGCTCGGCATCCTGGCCCGCACCTACAAGGATTTCTCGGCCCGGGCCACAAGTCCCGCCGAGCGCAAGGCACAAATGCGCCAGGCTCACGCTCTTTACCTCAAGGCCTACCGTCTGGCCGTAGGGAGAAGGGCGCTGGATGACGCCATCTACACCGGGATCAACGCCGCCAGCACCGCCCTGCTTCTGGGACAAAAGACGCGCGCCAGGGACGTGGCGGGTGAAACCCGTGTGCTCTGCCTGAAGAAGTTAAAGAAAGAGGATACCTACTGGACCGAGGCGTCGCTGGGCGAGGCGGCACTTCTGATGGGTGAGTGGGAAGAAGCCGAGCGCCGCTATGCGCGCGCCGGCGAAATGGGCCGCGGGAACTTCCGCGACTTGAGCGCCACCCGCCGCCAAGCCCGGCTCCTGCTCCTACATCTTGGCCGGGAAGCCAACTATCTCGACCACTGCTTTGGAATCGGCCGGGTTGTCGTATTCGCCGGCCACATGATCGACCAGCCGGGCCGGCCGTGCCCACGCTTCCCTGCTCAACTGGAGAAGCCTGTGTCGGAGGCAATCGAGCAACGACTGCAGAAGCTGGATGCCGGCTTCGGCTATTCATCGGCGGCCTGCGGCGCCGACATCCTGTTTCTGGAAGCCATGCTGGCGCGCCGGCGCGGGGCTGAGGTCCATGTGGTTCTTCCCTTCCCCCCGAGCGAGTACCGCAAGACCACCGTGGACATCATCCCCGGGGCCGACTGGGGCATCCGTTTCGAGAAGGTGCTGAAGCAGGCGAGCGACGTGCGCATGGCCGCCGAGCAAAAGCTGGAAGAAGGCAGCGTTCCCTACGAGTACGCGAACATCCTGCTGCATGGGCTGGCGGGCGCGCACGCCGCCCAACTCGATGCCGAACTGGCGCCGCTGGCGGTGTGGGACGGCCAACCGGGCGACGGGCCGGGCGGCACCGCCAGCATCGTCGCCCGCTGGCGCGCGCTCGGCCTCAAACTCGAACCAATCGACCTGGCGGACATCCTGCGCCGGGAATGCCCGGAACTGGCGGCCGCTGGCGCCGAGAGGGCCGCCGGCCCCGCCGCCGGCGGGCCCGGCCGGCCCGCTGAATTGGCGCATCCGGCGCCAGGCGGCCGAACCGCGCCGTCGGAGCCGGAACAGCCGTCTTCCACCGCCGAGCCGGCGGAGCGGATCAAGATCCTGGCCGTGGATGACGACCCTTCAGTTCGCAACCTGCTTTGTGAAGCCTTGGCGCAACTGCCGATTCCCGCCGAGGTCTTTACGGCCGCCAACGGCCGGGAAGCGCTCGAGAAGGTAATGCAGGTTCACCCCAACCTGGTCCTGCTGGACGTGGCCATGCCCGAGGTGAACGGCATCGATGTGTGCCGCTGGATGCGGCGAGATTGGCGTACTGCCTTTATTCCCGTGATCATGCTGCCCGGGAACCGGAACGAGGAAAGCCGCGCGAAGGAATGCCTGCTGGGGACTGACGATTACATCAACAAGTCGCAGAAGGCGTTCACGGCCGCCGAATTATCAGCGCGAGTGGGCCGTGTGCTGCGCCGCGTGTATGGTATCTAGCCGCAGGGCGAGGAGAGGAAGCAAATGCCAAACGGGTCGGGCCCAGCGCCGGCCAACGTGACAGACGTAGCCAGCGACAAGCTTCTCAAGGCGCTGCAACTGGCGCAAGGGGACACGCCGCGCGCGTGGGCTGTCCTCATTGACGGCTTGAAGTTCAGCGAAGAGGCGGTAGCGAATGCCTTTGTGAAGTTGGCAAAAGCGTGCAAGGAAGAGATATCCCGCTTCGATCCGGCAGCCGGCGCTCCGGCGCCCGACGCGGTCAAACTGATACCCCTGGAAGTGGCGCGCAAACATCTGTTGGTTCCATTGAAAGTGGAAAGAGACCGGCTGACGGTGGCCATGGCCAACCCCGTCGATCTGCTCGTCAAGGACCAGATTAGCCACGTCACCAAGAAGAAATTACGGGTGCTCGGCGCCACCCGAACCGAAATCGAGAACGCCATAAACAAGGCTTACCTGGCCCCGTCCGTCCCCGCCGCACCGGCGCCGCGCTCCGCGGTCGAATCACTCGAAGAGATTCTGCGTAACATCCCAGAGGCCAGCGATTTCCAAGTGGTGTCAGAAGTCCCGCAACAGGAGGCCGGCTCGGCTCAGGCGGCGCCGGTGGTGAAGTTGGTGAACCGTCTGGTATCGGATTCGATTCGAGACCGGGCCAGCGACATCCATCTGGAACCGAGGGTCAACGGACTGCAGGTGCGGGTAAGGATTGACGGCGTCATGCGCGAGGTCGCGCTCCTGCCCAGGAAGACCTGCCAGCCAGTCGTATCCCGCATCAAGGTCCTCTGCAATCCGGAACTCGACATAACCGAGACGCGGCTCCCACAGGACAGCAGGTTCAAAGTAGTTGACAGTGGCCGGGAAGTGGACCTGCGTGTTTCCATTCTCCCCACATACCTCGGCGAGAAAGCGGTGATGCGGATACTGGGCGGCGGACGCATCCCGAAAATCGCGGAGTTGGGCGTCGAACCAGGAGATCTGGAAGTCCTGTTGCGCGTGGCCAATACCCCCCAGGGCATGTTGTTGGTCACCGGGCCGACCGGCAGCGGCAAGACCACCAGTCTCTACTCGCTGCTCAACCACAAACTAAGCCCGGAGGTGAATATCATCACCGTCGAAGACCCGGTGGAGTTTCAACTGGCGGGGACCAACCAGGTTCAGGTGAACGTCAAAGCCGGCTTGACCTTCTCGGCGGTCTTGCGCGCCTGCCTGCGCCAGGATCCAGACATCATTCTGGTGGGGGAGATCCGCGACCGGGAAACTGCGGAGATCGCCTTCCATGCCTCGCAGACCGGCCATTTTGTGCTCTCCACCTTGCACACCAACAGCGCGCCCGCTACCGTCAGCCGCTTGCTCGACCTGGGTATAGACCCCCGGGTAGTGAGTTCGTCGGTGCTGCTGGTGATGGCTCAGCGCCTCGCTCGAAGGATATGTTCGCAGTGCAAGTCGCCGTATCAACCGCCGGAAAGCGTGCTGAAGCGCTTGCGCCTGCCCGCGGACGGCGCCTACTGCCGCGGCCCTGGCTGCGCCGCGTGCGACTACTCCGGCTTTTCCGGCCGGACAGGCATCTACGAGTTGTTGATGATGACTCGCGCCGTGCGCGAGGCCATCAACCAGCGCCAGCCAGAGACGGAGATTTGCGAGGCGGCCCGCGCCGGCGGCTATGCTCCATTGTTGGAAAAGGGACTGGCGAAGGTTCGGGCCGGCCTGACCACGCCCGAGGAACTGCTGCGCGTGCTCCAGGTCGAAGAGGAAGGCGGGGAGGCGGCTGAGGCGGGAGGGTCCGCCGCGTCTCCCGCGTTCGAGGAGAGCACGGCAATCGTGGCTATGCTGTTCGCCGAAGCGGCCAACCTCGGTAAACCCACGGACCAACAGGCCTCGCTGTTCGTGCGACACTTCCTGGGCGCCATCGGCGATCTGGCCGGCCGGTCGTCCTCCGCCCCAGTCATGGCCAAAAGTCGGGAAGACGGCCTGCACTTCGTCTTCTCCAGCGCGCGCGCCGCGGGCTGCTTCGCTCTGGAGCTTTGCCACCAAGTCACGCACACCAACTGGGCGGAGCGGGAACTCCCCAAGGACCTGGGCCTTCGGATCGGGCTGCATGCCGGCCTGGCGCACAAGTGCAAGAACCCGGTCACCGGCCTGCCTGACTACATCCATATGCAGACCAGCGGGACAGTTCGGATCGAGCCGAACACGCCGCCGGGCCAGGTCTATGCCACCGAGCCGTTTGCCGCCCTGGCCGCATCCGAGCGCGTGACCGACTTCGTCTGCGAGCAAGTCGCGGAGACACCCTTCCTTCAAGGGCTCGGCGCTTCTCCAACCTACCTTGTCCGCCGCCGCGCGTGAGCACGCTCGATGTGTTGTGCTGCGGGCGCAATGCCCCACTTGGCGTTGTGTTTATTGCGCTGATACGAACGCTGGCACGCCCCAGACCCATGCTTCGTAGAGCCCGATTTATGCTCGATGCAGTGGTATGCCTGTGCGCTTCCATTCCGACCGGGCGCTGTTTGTGCTCACGCTGGCGCTGGTCGTCTTCGGCCTCGCCATGGTGTTCAGCGCGTCGGGCATCGTCGCCCAGGAGAGTGGCCGCTGGCCTTACAGCTTTCTGGCGCGGCAGTTCGCGGCCGCCGCGCTGGGCGCCGGCGCCTTCCTTGCCTTGATCCGGGTGGATTATCACAGCTACCGCCACCAGGCCGTCGTTCTGCTTGTTACGAGCCTGGTGATTTGCCTTTTGCTCGCGGCGCTGTTTCTAAACCCCGTTCGCGGCACGCATCGCTTTCTGCGATGGGGACCGTTCTCGTTCCAGCCTTCCGAACCCGCGAAGCTCATTGCCATCCTGTTTCTCGCCTGGTTTCTGGAACGCCGGCGCGACCGGATGCACGACCTGGCGCGTGTCATCATTCCAGCGTGTGCCCCGATCGCGCTTCTGCTGGCGCTGGTAGTGGCCGGGCGCGACCTGGGCAGCGCGATTGTCCTCGGGTTCGTAGCCGGCAGCATGCTCTTTGTTGCCGGGGTGCCCCTTCGGTACTTCGGCATGGCGCTGGCGGCAGCCCCGGTCGCGTTCTACTTCCTGATCTACCGCGTCCCCTACCGCTGGGAGCGCATCCTGGTTTTTGTCGATCCGGAGCGAGACCCCTACGACAAAGGGTTTCAGATCATCCAGTCGCTCATCGCCGTGGGCAGCGGGGGTCCGGCCGGGGCAGGGTTCATGCAAAGCAAGCAGAAACTGTTCTTCCTGCCGGCACCCCATACCGACTTCATTTTCGCGGTCGTGTCCGAGGAATTCGGCCCAATGGGCGCGACGCTGCTGTTGGCGGCCTTTGCTGTGTTCCTGTGGCGCGGCCTGCGGGCCTCGCTGGCGGCTCCCGATGCTTTCGGCCGCCTGCTGGCTCTCGGCATCACCGTGATGATCGTCGGCCAGTCGCTGATCAACATGAGCGTCGTCGTAAAGCTGCTGCCCACCAAAGGCCTCCCGTTACCGTTCATCTCCTACGGCGGCACTTCGCTGCTGTTCAGCCTGGTAGCGGTGGGAGTGCTTCTCAACATCACCCAGCACCGCGACGCGGCGACGTAGCGCTGGCCCTGGGAGCGCCGCCTGCCGGCTTGAGATGGCCCCCGGGCCGGCTTCGGATCAGGTCGTCGTATTTCCTTGCCAAAAAGGAACAAAACTGTTAATTGTTTCCTCATGGATAAGGAAACGCTGAAGTATGTCCTGGCCCAGTCCACGACGCGGCCACTGCCGCCGGCCGCGCCGCGCGCGCTCCAGTTGCCGCTCGACTCGCGCAAGGTGGTCACGCTCGTCGGCATTCGGCGCAGCGGAAAGACCTATCTTCTCTACGAAACCATGCGCCGGCTCGAAGCCCGGGGCGTGAATCGGCGGCGGATGCTTTACGTCAGCTTTGAGGACGACCGTCTCCTACCCATCCGGGCCGGCGAACTCGATTTGATTCTGCGGGCCCACGACGAACTATATCCCGAGGTGGCGGGCCAAGAAAAACACCTCTTCTTTGACGAAGTGCAGAACGTGCCCGCCTGGGATACCTACGTCCGCCGGTTGCACGACACCGAGGACGCGCACCTGTTCGTCACCGGCTCCTCGTCCCATCTGTTGTCGCGGGAACTCGCCACCAAGCTGCGCGGGCGCAGCGTTTCCTACGAGGTATTTCCCCTGTCGTTCGCCGAATTCCTGGCGTTTCGCGGACTTGAGCATGAACCGTATTCACGCGTTTCAGAAAGCCGCATGGCCGCGGCGTTGGAGGATTATCTTAGGACCGGCGGCCTGCCGGAAGTCGTGCTGGCCGACGAGTTGTTGCGCCCGCGGATTCTCAACGAATATGTGGACCTGGTGTTCTACAAGGATCTGGTGGAGCGGTACGGCGTGGCCAATCCCCAGGTGCTGCGCCTGCTGCTCCGGCATTGCCTTGGCCATCCCGCCTCGCTCTTCAGCGTCCACAAGCTCTACCAGGACTTTCGCTCGCAGGGGCTTGGCCTGTCGAAGGACACGCTTTACAACTATCTCGGCTATCTGGAGGAATCGTTCCTCGTCTTCCCGCTGCCGGTGGCCGCACGCTCGTTGCGCAAACAGGCCATGAACCCGAAGAAGCTCCATGCGATTGACTGGGCGCTGGCGTATCCTTTTGTCGCCGAACCCAGCGTTGATGCCGGAAAGAAGCTGGAGACGGCCGTGTTTCTGCACTGGCGCCGGCTGCGCGACGATCTGGCCTACCTGGCGGGGGATCACGAGATTGACCTGGTGGTGAACCGGGACCGTCCCGAGCAATTGATCAACGTGGCCTTCTCCGTCTCACGTGCCGACACCTGGGATCGCGAAGTCGCGGCGCTGGAGTGGGCCGCGGCGAAGTTCCCACGCGTGCCGAGGGTGCTGGTGGCCCACGAGCGCGGCACGCGCAAACCGCCAGCCGGTATCCGTGTTGCCGACGCATGGCACTATCTGCTCGGTGCACCGTGAACCGGCAGGCGACAACGTACCGCCGGCGTCTCGCCGGCCGACTCCGTTGTAGCGCTGGCGTCTCGCCGACCACCCTCAGGTTGGGTGCGCAGCTCAGGGCCCAGCCGGCGGGACGCCAGCGCTACGCAACCACTCAACTAAACGTCCCTGCCCGCGTATCATGGGGCCATACCAGGCGGCCCATTGCTTCGTGAGGGGATAGCATGCCCGATCAAACAGTCCCCTTTGCGGCTCAGCAGCGTGTCATCCGCGTGTTCATCAGCAGCACGTTCCGCGATATGCACGCGGAGCGCGACGAGCTGGTCAAGCGCGTCTTCCCGCAGCTTCGCAAGATGTGCGAACAGCGCGGCGTCACCTGGGGCGACGTGGATTTGCGCTGGGGTATCCCCGATGAACGGAAGGCGGAAGTACTACCCATCTGCCTGGCCGAGATTCACCGCTGCCGGCCCTACTTCATCGGCCTGCTGGGCGAGCGCTACGGCTGGGTGCCGGAGCAAATCGCCGCGGAACTCATCGAGGAGCAGCCGTGGCTGAAGGAGCACCTGGAGCATTCCGTCACGGAGTTGGAGATTCTCCACGGCGTGCTGCGGAACCCGGAGATGGCCAGCCACGCCTACTTCTACCTGCGCGACCCCGCCCACACTGACTCACTGCCCGCCGAGCAGCAGAAGGAGTTTCGCGAGGGGCCGACGCCCGAAGAAGTCGAGCGGCTGGGCGCGAAGCAAGCCGAGCAGCGGGCCGCGGAGCGCCGGCGGAAGCTGGCAATGCTGAAGGAGCGCATTCGCGCCAGCAAGTTCACGGTCCGGGAGAACTACCGCGACCCCGAGGAACTGGGCCAGTTGGTCCTCGATGATCTGACCCGAGTCATCAACACGCTGTTTCCAGAAGAACAGAAGCTAGACCCGCTGGATCGGGAGGCCGCCGAGCACGAGGCGTTCGCCGCCAGCCGGGCGCGCGTCTATATCGGCCGGCAGGAGTACTTCGACCGCTTGGATGCGCATGCCGCCGGCGACGGTCCCCCGCTGGTGGTACTGGGCGAGTCAGGCGGTGGCAAGTCGGCGCTGCTCGCCAACTGGGCGCTGCAACATCGCAAGCAGCACCCCGATGACCTGCTCATCCAGCATTTCATTGGCGCTTCACCCTACAGCGCCGATTGGGCGGCCATGGTGCGGCGGATCATGGGCGAGTTCCAGCGCCGCTTTGGCATCAAGCTGGAGATTCCCGATAAGCCCGATGCCCTGCGGCTTGGCTTCGCCAACTCGCTGCACATGGCGGCGGCGCAGGGGCGTGTGGTGCTGATCCTCGATGCGCTGAACCAGTTGGAGGACCGTGATGGCGCACCAGACCTGGTCTGGCTGCCCACGGAGATTCCCGCCAATGTTCGGCTGATCCTCTCGACGCTACCCGGCCGGCCCCTGGATGATCTGAAGAAGCGCGGCTGGCCGACACTGATTGTCGAGCCGCTAACCCTCAACGAGCGCAAAGCGCTTATTCCGGGGTATCTGGCGCAATACACCAAGGCGCTCAGCCCGGCCCGTGCCGAGCGCATCGCCACGGCTCAGCGGGCGGCCAATCCGCTGTACCTACGGGCGCTGCTCGAAGAACTGCGGGTGTTCGGTGCTCACGAGCGGCTGGACCAGCGCATTACTCACTACCTGGCAGCCGAAACCATCCCCGGACTGTACGAGAAGATACTCGCGCGTTACGAGGAGGACTACGAACGCGACCGTCCAGGCCTGGTGCGCGATGCGATGACGCTGCTGTGGGCGGCACGCCGCGGCCTGTCGGAAGCGGAGTTGCTGCACCTGCTGGGGCAGGACGGCCAGCCTTTGCCGCGAGCGGTGTGGTCGCCGTTGTTCCTGGCTGCGGAGGCGTCACTGGTCAGCCGCTCGGGCCTGATCGGCTTCTCGCACGACTATGTGCGGCAGGCGGTGCGAACAAGCTGCCTGCGGTCGGCGGAAGCTGAGCAAGCCGCGCACCTCCGGTTGGCGGACTACTTTGCGGCGCAGGATGTGAACCCCAGGCAAGTGGACGAACTGCCGTGGCAGTTGCAGGAAGCGACCGCATGGCCGCGGCTGGCCAGCGTCCTTGCCGGCGCCGGGTTCTTCGGTGCGGCCTGGGAGAAAGACCAATTCGAGGTCAAGGCCTACTGGACGCGGATCGAACTCAATTCGCCGCTGCGGCTGGCGGAGACCTACCGTGCTGTGGTCGACGACCCGGCCGCGGGCCCCGACCACGCTTGGAAAGTGGGCATGCTGCTTGCCGATACGGGACACCCGGACGAGGCTTTACGCGTGCGAGCACTCCTGGCGGAGCACTACCGGCAAAGGGGAGACCGGGCGAACCTCGCGACGGCTCTCGGCGGTCAAGCGCTGATCCTGCAGGACCGCGGCGACCTGGACGGGGCCATGGCGCTGCACAAGGAGAAAGAGCGGATCTGCCGAGAACTGGGCAACAAGGACGGGCTGTCGACCTCTCTCGGCAATCAGGCGTCGATCCTGAAGGCCCGCGGCGACCTGGACGGGGCGATGGCGCTGCACAAGGCAGAAGAGCGGATCTGCCGCGAACTGGGCAACAAGGATGGGCTGCAGGCTTCTCTCGGCAATCAGGCGACGATCCTGCAGGCCCGCGGCGACCTGGACGGGGCGATGGCGCTGCACAAGGCAGAAGAGCGGATCTGCCGCGAACTGGGCAACAAGGATGGGCTGTCGGCCTGTCTCGGCAATCAGGCGGCGATCCTGAAGGACCGCGGCGACCTGGATGGGGCGATGGCGCTGTGGAAGGAGCAAGAGCGGATCTGCCGCGAACTGGGGACGCCCAAGGGGCTGGCCACATCGTTGGCTAATCAGGCGAACTTGCTGGTGCGGATGAACCGAGCCGACTATGCCCTGCTGTTAGCCGAAGAAGCCTACCAGTTAGCAACGGCGCATGGGTTGCAGGCGCTGGTAGAGCAGATCAAGCCGATCCTGGAGGAAAGCGAAGATACGGCCCTGGAACTGGAGGCCGGGGAGGAACAACTCGGTGATCTGCTGGTCAAGGAAAGCATCATCAACCAGGAACAACTCGACCGGGCCCTCGCCGAGCGCAGGAAGACGGGCGGTCGGTTGGACAGTTGCCTGGTGAAGCTGGGCTTCGTGTCCGACAAAGAGGTCACGAAGTTCCTGTCGCGCCAGTATGGAGTTCCTCCGATCGACCTCTCGTTTTTCGAGGTCGATTCGGCGGTCATCAACCTGATCCCAGAGGATACGGCCCGCCGCTACGGAGTGCTGCCGCTGCGCCGCGTCGGCTCCTCGCTAACCATCGCCATGGTGGACCCCACCAACCTCTCCGCCATGGACGACATCAAGTTCATGACCGGCTTCAACATCGAGCCGGTGGTGGCCTCGGAAGCGGCCATGCAGGAGGCCTTGAAGAAGTTCTACGGCAGCCCCGAACACCAGATTTGGAAAATCACTGAGGAGCAGGAAGCGATTACCATGGACCATCTCGAGAAGGCGGAGGCCGTGGCGCCGGTCGTCTGGGTGGTCAACGTGATCCCGACGGAGGCGGCCAAGCGCGGCGCCAGCGAGATCCACATGGAGCCTTACGAGAAGGAATACCGGGTGCGGTTCCGCATCGATGGCATGCTGCAGGACATCATGACGCTGCCGCTCGCGATGCGCGACGCCATCACCTCCCGCATCAAGATGATGTCCAAGCTGGACATCTTCGAGAAGCGGCTGCCGCAGGAGGGCCGGATCACGCTGCGCACGATCTTAGACGGCAAGAAGAAGCGGCTCGACTACCGCGTCAGCGTGCTGCCCACCATGTACGGCGAGAAGATCGTGCTCCGGCTGTTGAACAAGGAAAACCCCGAATGCCAGATCAAGGGACTCGACTCTCAGCGGCCGTTCGCCCAACCTGTCGCTGAAAGGCTCTCTTATAACTTCAGCGCGTTCTACCCCGAAAAGGTCAGTCCCGAAGACATAGGCAAGATTATCGCCTATGCGCATCTGGAGGCCGTAGCGCAGGAAGTAGCCCGCGAGGCCACCCAACGGCTGCACTTGCCTTCCGGCGCACCGATCAGGGCGGCGAGCGTGTCGAAGGCCGTGCCACGAGAGAGCGTCATCAAGGTTACGCCGGACGTGCCGGGATTGCTGTTCGAGACTGCCGAGGCCACGATGGCGCTGTGGGAGGACAAGCAATCGGTCGAATTCCGTTTCAAAGCCGCGCCGTCTGCTGCCGGACAGGTCTGCCGAGGCTGGGTGCACTATTGGCTGGAGGGCCTGGTTCTGGCCGACGTGCCCGTGGCGATCTTCGTAGCGGAGAAGCAGGTCCCGGACATTTTCCAGGAAGCACTGGCGGAAGCCAGCGCGCGGCCCTACCGCACCGTTTTTCCGTCGTACTCACTCCGGGATGCGGAAGTCGTGGAGCGGCTGGAAACGTACGCGGCGGCGTTCGGCGATGAGTATCTGCGCGATGTACACAAGCTGCGCGCCGGCCAGCGGTTCAGTAACGAACTGGTGCGCTTCATCAAGCAGGCGGATGTCTTTCAGCTCTTCTGGTCGGAGAATGCGGCTTCGTCTGAATGGGTGCGGTTCGAATGGCGGGAGGCGCTGCGCGCGCGCGCTGAACGGCCCGATCCCTATTTTTTGCGCCCGGTCTACTGGACCCCTGAACCGGCGCCCATTCCCGACGAACTCAAGGAACTGCACTTCGCCAAGGTTCCACTGTAGCCTCAGACAGGACCACCGAACGAGGAGGTTATCATGAGCTATGAACCGCAACCGATCAACACTTCGGGTATCGAGCTGAGGCGGGAGATACTCGAACTGACCGAGCTGCTGGCCCGAAACAATCACGATATTTGGGCGCAGAAGCGGCTGGCGGAGGGCTGGACGTGCGGGCCGCGCAACGACGCCCTCAAGCAAAATCCGTGCCTGGTTCCCTATGCAGAACTCCCCGATTCGGAGAAGGAATACGATCGGCAGACGGCCATTCAGACGCTGAAGAGCATCGTGGCCCTCGGCTACCGCATCGTGGCAGATCCGGAACGATGAGCGACTATGAAGACCATCTTCTGAGGCTGCTCGATGACCCTGATCCCACGCCCTTCCACAAGGCGTGGCGGGCAGAGAGGCCCTCGGGTTGGCTCGGCGACCCTGACTTCTACTTGAAGCTTGGTAAGACTCTGCTGCGCCGGGACGAGCCGCTGCTGGCCCACGACATCCTCACGGAAGGCCTTTCCGTAGCGCCGAAGCACCTTCAGCTTCGACAGCAACTGGCCCTGGCGCAGGCCCGCACCGGCGCGGTCGATGCCGCCCAGGTGATCCTGGATGAACTGCTGCAAGAAGGGCACAAGGACGGCCATACGTATGGCATTTTTGCGCGCACGTACAAAGACCTGCGGGAGCGGTCGGGCGATCCAAAGGCGCGCCTGGAATACATCGGCATCTCTCACCACAAGTACTTCGAAGGATTCCAGCTCGCAATCGCGGACAGAAGCCGCCCGGAAGCCGAATGGCTGGACGACGCCATCTACACGGGAATCAACGCCGCCAGCACGGCGCCGTTCGCCGGATACCCCGAGAAGGCCCGCCGCCTGGCCTCCGAGGTCCAGAAGTGCTGCCAGATGCGCCTCGAAGGTGGCCGGAGAAACTACTGGGCGGAAGCCTCACTGGCGGAAGCCTTGGTGATTCTCGGCGAGTGGGCGGAAGCCGCGGAGTTGTATGCCAAGGCCGCCGGTCTGATCCCGGGCGATCATGCCGAACTGGCCAGGACGCGCCAGCAAGCGCGCTGGCTCATGGAGCATTTGGGCCGTGACCGTAGCCACTTCGATGGATGTTTCGGCCTTGGCCGGGTGGTGATGTTCGTGGGCCACATGATCGACCGACCCGGCCGTTCTCAGCTACGTTTCCCCGCCGCGCTCGAGCCCGCAGTCAAGGACGAGATTCGGAAGCGCTTGGAGCAACTCGATGCCGGCTTCGGCTATTCCTCGGCCGCCTGCGGTTCAGACATCCTCTTCCAAGAAGCGATGGCGGAGCGAGAAGGCGCGGAACGCCACATCCTGCTCCCATTTGCGGCGCATGACTTCCGCCAGGAGAGCGTGGACGGTGTTGCGGGAGGCGATTGGGGCCGGCGCTTCGATCAGATCCTGCAAGGGGCGAGGGTGCGAACTGCCTGCGCCGAGAAACTCGAACACGGGAGCATCGCTTACGAGTACGCCAACCTGATGCTGCACGGCATCGCCAGCGCCCGTGCCCGCCGCCTGGGGGACGAGCTGATCGGGCTGGCCGTGTGGAATGGCGAGGGAGGCGATGGCCCCGGTGGGACTGCGGACGTGGTGCGGCGGTGGAGAGAGACAGGATGCAGGGTTGAGATCATTCCGCTACAGGACTTGCTGAAGACGCATCTGCCCGCAAGCCCCGCGCCTGCTCCGCAAGCCGGCGGGCCTTCGGCGGCACCGTCGGTTCGGCGCGAGCCGCAAATGAAGATCATGACCGTGCTCTTCGCCGACGTGGCCGGGTTCACCAAGATGACCGAGGCGGAGATTCCGCGGTTTCTGGAGCACTATTGGCAGCCGGTCGCCGATTTGGTCAACCAGTCGGAATGCAGGCCTGAAGTGCAGAACACGTGGGGCGACGGCTTGATCCTGGCCTTCCCCAAGGCTCAGGATGCCGGGCGGTTTGCGCTCCGGCTTCAGGACGAGATCCGGGGGATCGACTGGGTGTCCAAAGGACTGCGCGGCCCCTTGAACGTCCGCATTGCGCTGCACACCGGCCCGGTTTTCCCTTACAAGAACCCCCTGACGGGAAGGCAGGATTGCTTTGGCAGCCACGTGAGCCACTCCGCCCGCCTCGAACCCAAGGTGCAGGAAGGCAGGGTGTACGCCAGCCAGATCTTCGCCGACTTGGTCGCCGCCGAAAAAGTGACCGACTTTGCCTGCGATTATGTTGGCGAGATCGAGTGGGCCAAGAACTATGGCTGCTTCCCCACCTACGTGCTTCGCTGGGAGAAGAAGACGCAATCGGGCGCCGTTTCTTCCCGCCAGAACCCCTGACGGCGGAGCAGTCATGAGGAGAAGCCGCCAGGAGCATGCTGCCGGCCCGCGCGGCGGCGGGGCGCGGCATAATGGGCACTACAGCACCGGTTCATGTGAGGCGCTGCCATGCCGGTCACCACGCGCACGTTTCGCGTTTTTGTCAGCTCGACTTTTGAGGACCTGAAAGAGGAGCGCGATGCGCTGCAGCGCGAGGTGTTTCCCCGCCTGCGCAAGACGTGCGAAGAGCATGGAGCGCGGTTCCAGGCCATCGATCTGCGTTGGGGCGTGCGCGACGAGGCGGCGCCGGGACGCCGACCCCGTTCCTTGACAATTCGATTTGGAGACGGCTTTGGCTGCTTTGCCTGCTTATCACCTGTATTAGCAGGTGGCGGTCGAGATCATGCGTATGTCATTGGCGACAAAGGCCTTACGCTCCGGGAAAGAAGAGACAGCCCCCCGGCGTTGCTCGCAACGTACTGAAAATGAAAGAGTTGCGTTGCGCCTGTTTTTGGGGGATAAAGGAGTCTTTAGTTTTCGGCTTTCTTTCCTGCCTTCTTTTCCTCTTGATTCCAGTCGGGCGGCTCGACGCCGAGCAGATGGTGCACGAAGAAGTCGTAGCGCTTCCTTTCGCCATAGGCCCCGCCGGGCCCATGCCCTTGCCCGGGCAGAACGATGAGGTCGAACACCTTGTCGGCCTTGATCAGCGCGTTCACCACCTGCATGGTGGAGGCCGGATCGACATTGGTATCCATCTCCCCGACCGACAGCAAAAGCTTGCCCTTCAGCCGCCAGGCATTGTCGACGTTGGACGAAACGGCGTACTCGGGACCGAGCGGCCAGCCCATCCACTGCTCGTTCCACCAGATCTTGTCCATCCGGTTGTCATGGCAGCCGGCTGAGGAGACGGCAACCTTGTAGAACTCGGGGTGAAACAAGAGCGCCCCCAGCGCACTCTGCCCGCCGGCAGAGTTGCCGTAGACGCCGACGCGGCTGATGTCGTAGCAACTGTATTTCGCGGCCACCGCCTTGTGCCACAGGATCCGGTCGGGGAAACCGGCGTCGCCCAGGTTCTTCCAGCAAACATCATGAAAAGCCTTCGACCGGTTCGATGTCCCCATGCCGTCGATCTGCACCACGATTAAGCCCAGCTCCGCCAGTGACTGCATCGGGTTGTACGGGCTGAAGGACTTGGGCACGAACGAATCCTGCGGCCCGGCGTAGATCCACTCAACGACCGGGTATTTTTTCTTGGGGTCAAAGTTCGACGGGCGGATAATGATTCCCGAGATGTCGGTTTTGCCGTCGCGGCCGGGCGCGGTGAACACCTCCGGAGCGCGCCAGCCCGCCTTCCCCAGCTCCTGAATGTCAGCGTGCTCCAGTTCGGCAATCGTCTTGCGGTCTTCGACGCGCCGGAGCTCGGAAACGGGCGCCAGATCGACGCGCGACCAAGTGTCGGTGTAATACTTCATGTCCGGCGAGAAGCTTACGGTGTGGTTGGCGTCGGCGCCGGTCAGCGCGGTCAGGCCCGTCCCGTCGAAGTTGATCCGGTAGTAATGCACGAAATAGGGGTCCTTGCCCGGGTACATGCCACTGGCGCGAAACCAGATCTGGCGCTTCTCTTCATCCACCTTCTCGACTCCACGGACCACCCAGTTGCCCTTCGTGATCTGGTTCTTCACCGCGCCGGTTGCACCGTCGTAGAGGTACAGGTGGTTCCAGTTGTCGCGCTCCGACATCCAGACCATCTCCTTGCCGTCGGCGACGTCGTAGCGGTACTTCTTGCCCGAATAGCAGAAAAAGGTCTTGGGCTCTTCGCTGATGATGGCGCGGGCCTGCCCATCCACGGCGCTGACTTCGATCACCCGGTACACCTGGTGGCCGCGCTGGTTGTATTCAAAGGTGAAGGCGCGGCCGTCTTTCCGCCACTCCAGGCGCGACAACCGGTAGGGATTCGGGAACAGCCGGTCATCGATGACGGTCGCCCTCTTGTCCGCAACGTCGAACAGGATCGGCTGTTGCAGGTCGAGCGCGTCGCCCGGCTTCTCGTATTCCATGCTCGAATACTTGGGCTGCAGTTGGTCGGCCGGGGACGATTCGACGTAGTAGATCTTGCGGTGGTAGCCGGGGCGCAGGCGATACACGGCGAGCTTCTTGGAATCCGGCGACCAGGCCATCGAGTCCAGCCGGTAGTAATTGCCTTCCGAACCATCAAAGCTCAGCGGGAAGGCTTCGCCTGGGGGCGCGGGCGTCCCGCCCGCCCCAGAACGGCTTCTCGTAACAGCACTCGGGGCGGGCGGGATGCCCGCGCTCCCAGGGCGGCCCCCTGTCGGCGTGGCACGGACAAAGACGTTGTAATTCTGAATGAAGGCTTCCCACTTGCCGTCGGGCGACGGGCGGGGCTGCTCCGACGGTTGGGCGGCGGGCGCGCTGCCGATGGGCACCGGCGTTCCCATCCCCGTGCCCCGCCGCCGGAACCCGGATGGGCCCGCGGGTTCGCCCGCCTTCTTGCAGGTGTAGTCGGTGAGGTCTACCTGCCACCGGGAATCGCCCACGGAAAATTCCACCGCCTTCTGGCTGTTCACGAAGGAGATGAACTGGAACGGCAGTTTCAAGGCCTCGTACTTCTCGCCCGCCGCTTTCGAAAGCGCCGCGGCCAGCTTTTCGTGGTCGAAGGCCGGCTCCTTGGCCAGCGTGACGGCATCGGCGAGCATAAACTGGTTCCCGCCCTTGACCGACTTTCGGTACCAGAAACGGCTGGTGCCCTCGATCCAGTTGGCTCTTTCGGGAACGTTGACGGCCAGGGCCTGGTACTTCTCGCGAATTCCGTTGGCGCGCTCGTAATCAGCCTTCGTGACTTGCGCCTGCATCATCAGCGGCAGGAACAGGAAACAGCAAACGAGCGCCGTTCGGTAGAAGACCTCTCTGAGTCTCATGTGTTTCTCCTTGCATGGGAAAAGCCTTGACAGTGCGCGGCGCGTGTTTAACATGTAAGCGCCTGCGACGTCAAGGCGCGACTGTGCGACAGCATGGTGCGCGGGTCGGGCCGCGAGAGGAGTCCCTTGTATGTGTGCACCGACTGGCAACGGCGGACTTACCCGCCGGCAATTGATCTCAACGGTTTCCGCAGGAGCCCTCGGCGCGCCGCTGCTGGCGCAGGCGCCGCCCGCCGCGCCCGAAGCGTTCGAGTTCCGCCCCCTGGCGCTGGCCGCCCGGCCGTTCCCGATGACCCAGGTTCGCCTGCTCGACGGGCCGTGCAAGCAGGCGCAGGAGCTCAACCGCGCATACCTGCACCGGCTACCAGTCGATCGCCTGGTCCACAACTTCAAAGTGAACGCCGGGCTGCCCTCCAGCGCCCAACCGCTAGGCGGGTGGGAGAAGCCGGACTGCGAGCTGCGCGGCCACTTCACCGGCCACTGCCTTTCGGCCTGCGGCCTGGGCTATTCTTCCACCGGCGATAAAGAGCTGAAGCAGAAGTCCGAGGAGATGGTCGCGGAGCTGGCCAGGTGCCAGCAGGCGCTCAAAGGCGGTTACTTGAGCGCGTTCCCGCTCGAGTTCTGGGACCGGCTGAAGGCCCGCAAGAAGGTGTGGGCGCCGTTCTACACCATCCACAAGATCATGGCCGGCATGCTCGACGTTTACCAGCACACCGGCAACAAGCAGGCCCTCGAGGTGCTCCAGGGAATGGCCGCGTGGGCCGACCAGTGGAGCCAGCCCATCGAGCCCGAGCACATGCAGTCCATCCTGATGACCGAGTTCGGCGGCATGGCCGAGGCGCTTCACAACCTGGCCGCCGCGACCGGGGACAAACGCTGGGCCGAGGTGGCGCAGCGCTGGCACCACAGCCGGTTCTTCGATCCGCTGGCGCTGCGGCGCGACGAATTGAAGGGCTTGCACGTGAACACCCAGGTGCCGAAGGTGATCGGGGCCGCGCTCCGCTATGAGCTCAGCCAGCAGCGCCGCCACCACGACATCGCCGACTTCTTCTGGTACGAGGTGACCAGCGCGCGCTGCTACTGCACCGGCGGCACCAGCAACAACGAAGGATGGCAGACCGACCCGGGCAGACTGGCCGAAGAGCTGCAAAAAGGCTACAACACCAACGAATGCTGCGTGGCCTACAACATGATGAAGCTCACGCGGCACCTCTACCAGTGGACCGCCGACCCCTGCTACTTCGACTATTACGAGCGCACCCTGTTCAACCACCGCCTGGGAACGCTGCATCCGGAAACCGGCGGCAGCATGTACTACCTGCCGCTGCGCACCGGCGCACAGAAGATGTTCGGCGCGGATTTCGACGCCTTCTGGTGCTGCACGGGCACGGGCGTCGAGGAATACGCCAAGCTGAACGACAGCATCTACTTCCATGACGACCACGGCCTTTACGTCAACTTGTTCATCGCCTCTGAGCTGGACTGGAAGCAGAAGGGCGTGAAGGTGCGCCAACAGACGAACTTCCCGGAGCAGGAAGGAACGGCGCTGACTTTCACTGCCGCCAAACCGGTGCAGATGGCGTTGTGCATCCGTATTCCGGTGTGGGCCACGCGCGGCGGCAGCGCCAAGGTAAACGGCGCCCCGGTGAATGCCTTTGCCAGCCCGGGCAGCTATCTGACGATTACGCGCACCTGGAAGACCGGCGACCGCGTCGAGCTGAGCCTGCCGATGAGCTTGTACTCTTGGCCCATGCCCGACGACGAGACGTTGCAGGCCTTCATGTATGGCCCGCTGGTGTTGGTCGGCGCGGTCAGCGACGAGAAGCTCACCAAGGAGCAGATGTACGGCCGCGGCCTCGGCCCCGAGGCGCGCCGCCAACCGGTTGTCCTGCCCGACTTCCGTGGCGACGGCCGCAACCTGCCGGCCTGGATCAAGGCCTCCAATCAGCCCTTGACCTTTCGAACCACCGGCCAGGAGCGCGATGTCACCCTGGTCCCGTTCTACAGAATGTACGACCAGCGCTACGGCGTGTATTGGCGGGTGAAGAAGACCTGAGACCTGGGACCTGGTCCCAGGTCTGCCGGCGCCGAGGCCTTTCTTATGGAAGATCCGGGTCAGGCGATGGCGGGGGAAGCAGCGGCGCCTTCTTCGACTCCAGCGCGTGCCGCCGGCACCACACGCCGGTCCCTCAGTCCGATCGAGGCGCAGGAGCGCATCCAGACGCTGGACGTGCTGCGCGGCTTCGCCCTGTTTGGCATCCTGTGGATGAACATGCCGAGTTTCTGGGAGGGGACGGCATTCGAACACGCCCTCTACCAACTCAGTCAACTTCTTACCAGCGGCAAGTTTTACTCGCTGTATGCGTTCCTGTTCGGGCTGGGCTTTTCCATCCAGTTGCTGCGCGCCGACGCCCGTGGCGCGCCGATCGTACCCCTCTACCTGAGGCGGCTGTTTGTGCTGCTGCTGCTCGGCCTGGCTCATTTTGTCCTGGTGTGGAACGGCGACATTCTTCGCAACTATGCGCTCATCGGCGTGGTCCTGCTGCTGGTCCGCCGGCGGTCCTTGCGGACGCTGCTGGTGCTGGCGGCGCTGTGCCTGGTGATCGACGTCTTCTTCGATGCCGGTTACGATCGTCTCACCGCATTGCGGCGGACCGATCCGGAGGCGGCCCAGGCACGGGCCCTTCAGAGGCCGGTGGAAATGACCGACCAGCGGGTGTTGTGGGAACGCCAGGCGCGGGCCGAGCAGCGCGGCACCTATTCTGAGGTGGTGGCGGCCAGGGCCGCGCTATTGCCGCAGCGGTATTCGCAACGCAGGAGTTATTTCTTCGGGCCCATTTACTGCATGTTTCTGTTGGGCCTTTGTGCCGGCCGCCGCGGCATCTTTCACGACACCGCCGCTTATCTCCCGTTTCTTCGCAAGTTGATGTGGTGGGCGCTGGGGATCGGCTTGGCCCTGAACCTGGCCGACGTGGTGGGCGGCGAGTTGTTCCGCCTCTATCATTTCGAATGGCCGCAGTTCGTGGGCGGGGCGATCTACACGCTCGGGCGACCGGCGCTGTGCCTGTTCTACATTTCCGGCATCATGCTGCTGCTGCAGAAGGAGCGCTGGCGCGAACGCCTGCGGCCGCTAAGCTGGGCCGGCCGCATGGCTTTAACCAACTACCTGCTGCAATCGGTCTTCATCACCACCATCTTCTATGGCTACGGATTCGGCCTGCTGCCGAAAGCCTCGGCGCCGCTGGCCCTGCTGCTGACGGTGTTGGTTTATTCACTGCAGATTCCGCTAAGCATGTGGTGGATGCGCCGCTTCCGCTTTGGACCGATGGAGTGGCTGTGGCGATCGCTGACCTACATGAAGCTGCAGCCCATGCGGGTGGTGCGGCCATGAAGACCCTGCTTCTGCTCGCGGCTGCGGTGACGACCCTGTGTGGCCGCCCTGTACAAGCAGCAGCCGCGCAATCGGGCGGGGTGTCTGAGGCCTCAGGTCCCAGGTCTCAGGTCTCAGGTCCGTCCCTACATTGGCAGAACCCGTTGCCCACCGCCAGCCAGCTTCGCGCCGTCAAGTATCTGGGCGAGGGCGTCTACATCGCTGCCGGCGACGCCGGAACCATCCTGAAAAGCACAGACGGCGGCGTCACCTGGACCATTCAATCAAGCCGGACCACGAAGCTGCTGCGCGCCATATCGTTCGCCGACCGCAACAATGGCTGGGTGGTGGGCGATGGGGGAACCATCCTCCGCACCGCCGATGCCGGCGCCTCCTGGAGGAGCCTGGCTTCCGGCACGCCCCGTACTCTGTATGGCGTGGCCTTCGCCGGCCCGCTGCACGGCATCGCTGTCGGCGAAAAGGGGACGGTGCTGCGCACCAGCGACGGCGGCGCAACCTGGCAGGCGCAGTCCATCGCCGCCGGCACGCTGCGCTCGGCAGCGTTGTTGCGCCCCACCGTGGCGGTGGTAATAGCTGAAGATGGCATCATCCTTCGCAGCTCGGACGGCGGGGCGACCTGGAGCCGTCAGCAAGCCCCGGCGCGGCTGTTTGCGTTATCGTTCGTGAACGACAAGGTCGGCACGGCGGTCGGCGGCGAGGCCGGCTACGTCTTCGACCGCCAGGTGATCCTGCGCACCACCGACGGCGGCCTCACCTGGCAAACACAGGCTACCGGAACCAAGACCAGGCTTTATGCCGTTTCGTTTGCCGACGAAAAGAACGGCATCGTCACCGGCGAAATGGGCAAGGTGTTCCGCACCTACGACGGCGGAGCGAAATGGAAGGAGCAATCCAGCGGCGGCGGCCAGTGGCTCACATCCACGGCCATGGCCGATCTCAAGACGGCGGTCATTGTGGGCGACGGCGGACGCATTCTTCGCACCACCGACGGCGGGGAGAAATGGGTTGCGCAAACCAAGGGGAGGCAGGTCATGCTGCGCGCCGTCCATTTCTCGGACGCCAACACCGGGACGGCGGTGGGCGCCGGCGGCACCATCCTGCGCACCACCGACGGTGGCGCCACCTGGAAGGCCCAGACCAGCGGGGTGAAGGAGCAACTGAACGCCGTCCATTTTCTCGATGCCAAGACGGGCATAACGGTAGGCGCCGGCGGCACCGTCCTGCGCACCAACAACGGCGGCGGCCGGTGGTTCGCACAGCCTAGCGGAACCCAGATGACCTTGACGGCTGCATTCTTCCACAATCCGGTCACCGCCATCGCGGTTGGGGGCTGGGGTACGGTGCTGCGCACCACCAACGGCGGCGCAAACTGGACTCGGGTGAAGACCGGCATCACCAACAATTTGTCCAGCGTCTCTTTCGCCGACGCCACTCACGGCGTGGCGGTGGGCGGCGGCGGGACCATTCTGCTTACCAATGATGGCGGCGCCACCTGGTCGCTGCAGCCCAGCGGAACCACCGAGGTGCTGACCAGCGTCCATTTTGCCGGCCCGCAAAACGGCCTTGCCGCAGGCACCAGCGGCCTCATTCTTCAAACCTCAGACGGAGGGCGGACCTGGCAACAGCAACCGAGCGGCACCAGGCAGCACCTCAACGGCGTTTTCCTGGCCGGCTCCAGCGCCGGCGCCGCGGTCGGCCTTGTCGGAACGATCTTGCGCACCTCGGACGGCGGCCGCACCTGGGTCACCGAGCCGAGCGCCGTGCCTGTCCAGTTGAACGCCGTGTTTTTCACCGGACCACGGACGGCCACCATCGTGGGCGGCAACGGCGCCATCCTGCGAGCGGAATAGAGCCTCAGCACAGCGATGAATTCTTGTAGAATCCCGGCATGCGCAGACGCACGTTTCTGGGCTCAGTGGCGGGCGCGGCGGCGGGGATGTTCACCGCGCCGCCCCGCGTGGTGGCGGCGCCCGGCCCGCCGCAAAAGATCGCCGACGTGGAATTATGGCGGGTCGAAGGGCGCCGGCAGGCGGTCACCGGCGTCAACCGCCAGCATCAGGTCAACCCGCTGCACGTCTACGACGAGCACCGCCCGGCGCCGTATCACGAGCCGGCGGAGGGCAAGCCGGCCACGGTTTCCATTTCCGCCATCTACATCAAGGTGAAAACCGACGGCGGGCTGGAGGGCCTGTACGGGCCCATCGACCGCGAGGCCGCCGCCGTCGTGGATCAGCAACTGAGAAGCTTCGTGCGCGGCAAGGACGCGCTGGCCGGCGAGGCCCTCTGGGACCAGATGCACCGCTCCAACCGGCATTCGCGCCGCGGCCATTTCATGATGGGCATCAGCGCGGTGGACAACGCGGTGTGGGACCTGCGGGGCCGTTTCTTCGGCGTGCCCGTGTACCGGCTTCTGGGCGGCCCCACGCGCCCGGCCGTGGAAACCTATGCCAGCACGCTCGGCTACTCCGTCGAGCCGGAAAAGGCGCGCACCCGCACCCTGGAGTTCCAGCGCCAGGGCTTCCGCTCTCAGAAATGGTTTATGGCGTACGGGCCGGGAGATGGCGCGGCCGGCTTGCTCAAAAACGTCGAGCTGGTGCGCACCCTGCGCGAGGCGCTGGGCGATGAAGTGGAGCTGATGTTTGACGCCTACATGGGCTGGAACCTGGACTACGCCATCGCCTGGGCCAAGCAGGCCGAGCGCTACCGGCCGCGCTGGATCGAGGAAGCGTTCCACGCCGACAAGATCGACAGCTTCGTCCGGCTGCGCCAGAGCACCTCGATCCCCGTGGCCACAGGCGAGCACCTGTACGGGCGCTGGGAGGTGCACGATTATCTGAAAGCGGGCGCGATCTCGGTGGTGCAGGCCGATCCGGAATGGTGCGGCGGGGTCAGCGAGCTCGAGAAAATTTGCGCGCTGGCGTCGCTGTTCGACGCGCAGGTGATCCCGCACGGCCACGCGCTGCACGCCGCCCTGCACGTCGTGGCCAGCCAGTCTCCCATGACCTGCCCCCTGGTCGAGTACCTGATTCTCAAGATGCAGTCGTGGCACCATTTCGAGGAGTATCCGCCGCGGCTGGACAAAGGGCGAATGGCGCTGCCCGAGCGTCCCGGCTTCGGCATCGAGCTCGACGAAGCAAAAGTGGAAAAGAGAACGCAGTTGCGGTTCGGGTAAGGCGGCGAGAACGGCGCTAGAGGGGAAATGTTCACCACAGAGCCACAGAGAACACAGAGAGAACCCAGGGCCTCTCTTCTCCGTGCTCTCTGTGTCTCTGTGGTGAAATGGGCCCCACGGCTGGCGGGCTTCGCAGCCGTGGCGGCGCTGGCGGTCACCGCCTACCTGAACATCCTGGGCAACGAGTTCGTCTACGACGACGGGGCGCAGATCCTCCGCAACTACTACATCCGCGACACCAGCCACCTGCGCGCCATCTTCACCACCAACGTCTGGAGTTTTTTGGGGCCCCACGCGGTCAGCAACTACTACCGGCCGGCGATGCACCTGGTTTACATGGCCGACTACGCGCTGTTTGGCTACCAGCCGGCTGGCTACCACGCCACCAGCATCCTGTTCCATGCCCTGAACGCGGTGCTGGTGCTGCTGGTTGCCGAGGCGATTGGCCTGGCGCCGGCCGTGGCCGTGCTGGGCGCGGCGCTGTTTGCCGTGCATCCTATCACCACCGAGTCGGTGGCCTGGGCGGCGGGCATCCCGGAACTTACCTACGCCTTCTTTTTCCTGCTGTCGTTCTGGCTTTACGCACGGGCGCGGCCGCGAGCCGGGGCGCCGCGTCCTTCGCGCCTTTGGCTCCCGGCTTCGGTGGCCGCGGCTCTGGCCGCGCTGTTCAGCAAGGAAACGGCGCTGATGCTGGCGCCGGCGATCATTCTTTATGAGCACCTGTTCAGGAAGAGCCCAGAGCCGCACCCGGCGCGGATGCCGTTTTACGCCGGACACGTGGCCGCCACCGGCTTCTACCTGGCCATGCGGATTCATTCCCTGGGCGGCTTCCAGGTGGCGACCAACCCTTACGGTGTGATGGCGCCCGGCCAATTCGCGCTCTCCGCCATCTACCTGGCCGGGAAGTACGTGAGCAAGCTGTTTGCGCCGGCGCCGTTCAACATTTTTTACGTGTTCCATGCGGCGCGCGGCCTGGGTGACTGGCGGGTGCTGGGCGGTCTGGCCGTCCTGGCGGCGGCCGCAGCCGCGGTGTGGCTGCTATGGAAACGGCGCGAACCGCTGGCCTTCGCCCTGGCCATCCTCTTCCTGCCGCTGGTTCCGGTGCTGGACGTACGGGCCATCGGCCACAACATTTTCGCCGAGCGGTACCTCTACCTGCCGGCCGCCGGCTTCTGCCTGCTGCTGGGCGCTGCCCTGGCACGTCTTGGCCGGCGGCATTTCTTGACCGCCTGCACGCTGGCGGCCTTGCTGGCGCTCAACTACGGCCTGCTGACCCGTTTTCGGAATGCCGACTGGCATGACAACGTGCTGCTGTACACCGTGACCTTGCAGGTCTCCCCCGAGTCCAACCTGATCCGGGACAATCTGGGCAAAACCTTCCTGGACGGCTTTGGACGGCCCGAACTGGCGCTGGAGCTGTTTCGGGAATGCGCGCGGCGGGCGCCGGAATGGCACGTGTATCACCTCGACATGGGCCTGGCGCTGGGTGAGCTGCGCCGCTACGACGAGGCGCTGCGCGCCCTCAACCGCAGTCTGGAGATATGGCCCAGGTATCCGGAGAGCTTTCTGGCGCGCGGCGACATTTACCGCGAGCTTGGCCAGCCCGATGAAGCCCGGCGGCAGTACCAGCGGGCACTGGAGATCAAGCCCTTTTATGCCGAAGCACTGGCGGCGATGGGGTGGCTGGAGGCCGAGCAAGGGCGCGACGCGCAGGCCGAACAGTATTTCCTTCGCGCGCTCGCCGTCACCGACTTGGTTGACGCCAACCTGGGTCTGGGGGAGCTGAGCCTTCGCCGAGGCCGCCCTGCCGACGCCGAGCGGGCCTTCCGCCAGGTGCTGGTCAGCGAACCGCACTCCGTGGCTGCATGGCTGGGGCTGGGTAAGAGCCTGCGCGGCCAGGGGAGGGCCGGTGAGGCGGCCAACTGCTTTGCCAGGGCATTGAACGAGCGCAAATTCGCGCATCAGCGGCGCCTGGGCCGGCCTCCCCTGCCCGATCTGGAGGCCATCCGCCGCGAAATGCAGGCTGCAGGCTACAGGCTGTAGGCTACAGGCTGTAGGCTGTGGGCTGTAGCCTGCAGCCTGTAGTCTGCAGCCTTCCGCCTGCAATCCCTGAAGCCGCCATACCTGGGCGCACATCCAATCAGTTTGGGTGAGGACGGCGGACGAAACCGCCAAGGAAGGAAACCGCCCAGGAACCCGGATGGCCACCGCGATCGACATAGGGCGAACACCGGCACTCGAACCGTACGAGGGCCTGTCGCGGGACAGCCTCGTTCAAATCTGCCGCGTCATGTATCAGTCGCGGCGGCTTGACGACCGCGAGGTGATGCTGAAGCGGCAGAACAAGATTTTCTTCCAGATCAGCGGCGCCGGGCACGAAGCGCTGCTGGCAGCGGCGGCCGTCACCCTGAAGCCGGCGCACGACTGGTTCTATCCCTACTATCGTGACCGCGCCCTCTGCCTCAGCCTGGGCGTCACCCCGCTGGAGATGCTGCTGGAAGCAGCGGGTGCGGCGGAGGACCCGGCCTCGGGGGGCGGCAGATGCCGTCGCACTGGGGCAGCCGCCGCCTCAACATCGTCTCGCAATCCAGCCCCACCGGCACGCAGTGGCTGCAGGCGGTGGGGTGCGCCGAGGCCGGCCGCTACTTCCGCGATTTCCCGCAGGCCGTGATGGCCGCCGCACCCCGCCCGCGCTTCGAAAACGACGAGATCGTGTACGTTTCCGGCGGCGAGGGGGCCGCCAGCCAGGGCGAGTTCTACGAGGCGCTCAACCTGGCCTGCCTGGGACGCCTGCCGGTGCTGTTCCTGATCGAGGACAACGGCTACGCCATATCCGTGCCTGGGGAAGCGCAGACGGCCGGCGGCAACGTCTCGCGCCTGGTGCGGAACTTCCCCGGCCTGTACGTGAATGAAGTGGACGGCACCGACCTGGTGGCCAGCTACGGCGCGCTGCGCGAAGCGGCGGCCTGGTGCCGTTCCGGCCGCGGCCCGGCGCTGGTGCACGGCCACGTGATCCGCCCCTATTCCCACTCGCCGTCCGACGACGAGCGGCTCTATAAGCCCGAACAGGAACGCCAGGAGGAGGCGGCCCGCGATCCGATCCCGCGCTTGGCGCGCTTCCTGGTGGAAGAAGGCTTGCTCGAGGAACAGGGCATACGGGCCATGGAGCGCGACGTGGACCGCGAGATCCAGGAGGCCACCAATCGCGCGCTGGTGGTGTACGAAGACTGCCGGTCGTGGGGCTACGGCGCGGAAATCGCCGCCCGCATCGCCGACGAATTGTTCGACGAACTGGATGCCCCCGTCCGCCGGGTGGCCGCGCTCGACACCTTCGTGGCTTACCAGCCCCTGATCGAGGACGAAATCCTGCCCCAGGCGCGCGACGTCGAAGCCGCCATCCTCTCACTCGCCGAGTACTGAGCGGGCCTCAACACACACAGACGAAGCAGCTACCGCCGCAGCCAAATGCGAATCCGCCTATTCACGGGGAAGCGCGGCCAGCATGGACCGCGCTTGTGCGGTTTGCATGGTACACTTCGGATATGGATGAAAGCAGAAATCCAGGAAGAATGTTCCCATGCCGCTGAATATCAAGAATCCCGAGGCAGACGAAATCGTCGGCTTTGACGACCACGGGCTGCCCGTTTGAACGGCTGGCACATGACAATCGACACGTCCGCCCGAATCAAAATTGATGCCGATGCCCTGGCGCAGTTCTGCCAACGCTGGGGGGTCCTCGAGCTCTCTCTCTTCGGCTCCGTGCTTCGCGATGACTTCCGGCCGGATAGCGACGTGGACGTACTTGTCAGCTTCGCTCCGGGCTCCCGGCACAGCCTGTTCGATCTCGTCAGCATGGAAGAAGAGCTGAGGACTATTGTCGGGCGCCAAGTCGATCTGGTCGAGCGAAGCGCGGTCGAACAGTCGGAGAATTACATCCGTCGCAGAGCCATCCTGAAACGCCTGGAACCGCTCTATGTCGCGTGACGACGCCTACCTTCTCGATATGCTGGTGGCGGCCAGAAAAGCGCTGTATTTCAACGCAAATGTGAGCTGGGAACGGTTCCAAGACGATGAGCTATTGCAGAACGCGACCATGCGGATGATCGAGATCGTTGGTGAGGCATCGGCCAGGGTGTCGCAGCAGTTGAAATCCGCCCGCCCGGAGATTCCTTGGGCCCACATGACGGGGATGCGAAACCGGCTGGTACACGAGTATTTTCGCGTTGATGTGCGCAGCGTGTGGGACACCGTGCAGGACGATATCCCGCGATTGATTTCCCTGCTCGAACCCCTTGTCCCTAAACCCACCGAATAATCCGACTACGTGAATCCGCAGTCCGGGTTGCGCCGCCACCGTCTCGACGGGGCCTTCAATTGTGCGGCCAACACTAGGGGTTGCCGGCGGTACAACATTTAGCTGAAGTAATCCTTGACCTTCTCGAAGACGCTCTTCTCTTCGGGGCGGTTGTCCTGGGGAGAGATTTCGGCGAGCTGTTGCAGCAGTCTCCGCTGTTCCTTGGTCAGCCTGGTGGGAGTGCGGACCACGACTTTCACGAACAGGTCGCCGCGGCCGCCGCCGTTGACGTTGGGCACACCCTGCCCCCGGATGCGGAACATGGCGCCGGTCTGAGTGCCCTCGGGAATCTTGAGGCTCTCCTCGCCCTGTAGAGTGGGCACGTGGATTTCGGCGCCCAGCGCCGCCTGCCAGACGGAGATGGGCACGGTGCACGCCAAGTCCTGCTCGCGGCGCTCGAAAAAGGGGTGGTCGCGGACTGAGAGCACGACGTACAGGTCGCCGGAGGGCCCGCCCTGCACGCCCGCTTCCCCCTCTCCCTGTATGCGCAGCCGCGTGCCGGTGTCCACGCCGGCAGGGATACGCACTTTCAGGGTCTTCTCCTTGCGCGCCCGGCCTTCGCCACGGCAGTCCGGGCAGGGGTGCTTGATGATCTGGCCCGCGCCGTGACAGGTGGAGCAGGAACGGCTGATGGAGAAGAACCCTTGCGTGTAGCGCACCTGGCCGCGCCCGCCGCAGGTGTGGCAGACTGTGGCCGCGGTGCCGCGCCGGGCGCCGGAGCCGCCGCAGGCCAGGCAGGTCTCCAGGCGGGGCACCTTGATCTGCGTGTCCAGCCCAAAGACCGCCTCTTCGAAATCGATTTCCAGGTCGTAGCGCAGGTCGGAACCGCGGTTGGAGCGGCGGCGCGGGCGGCGGCCGCCCATCCCCAGCAGGTCGTCGAATATGGTGCCGAAACCCATCCCCCCGAGGATGTCCTGGAACTCGGAGAAAATGGAGGGATCGAAGCCGCCGGCGCCCGCCCCGCCGAGGCCCGCGTGGCCATAGCGGTCATAGCTGGCGCGCTTTTGCTGATCGCTCAGCACGCCATAGGCTTCGGCCGCCTCCTTGAACCGCTCCTCGGCCTGCTCGCGCCGCTCGGGGTTGCGGTCCGGGTGCCACTCCAGCGCCTTCTTGCGGTAGGCGCTCTTGATCTCCTGCTCGGTGGCCGAGCGCGACACACCGAGGACCTCGTAGTAATCTCGCTTGTGGTTGTTCACCGGGATTCAGGCCGAACCGCGACCTTGACCATGGCCGGGCGCAGCAACCGCCCCCGAAACCGGTAACCGCGCTGCCATTCCTCGACGACGGTCTGGTCTTCGTGCTCGGTAGTTTCTACCCGCTCCACCGCCTCGTGGATGTGCGGATCGAATTTCCTGCCCAGAGCTTCGATCGGCTCCAACCCCGATTTTATCAGGGTTTCGCGCAACTGGCGGGCGATTAATTCCACGCCCGTGTGGAACTCCGAGGCGGCGTTGTGATCGCCGGCCAGGGCCCGCTCCAGGCCGTCGAGCACCGGCAAAACAGACGCGGCGGCATCCATCGCCGCCCGAAGGTGGACTTCTTGGCGCTCGCGCTCCACCCGCCTGCGGAGATTCTCCAGGTCGGCGCGCCGGCGCAGCAACTGGTCGGTCAGCTCCGCATTCTGGCGGGTCAGCCGTTGGCATTCGGCTTCCAGCGCCTCCACCGAGGGCCCCTGTCCCTCTCCCGGAGCCGGCAGTTCGCCCACCTCGGTCAGCCTCTCCAGGGTCTGGTCGACCTGCTCGTTATCCTGATCGCTCATACCGAAATCGCGAATTATGAATCATGAGTTATGAATCACCGGTCCTTATCTCCATTCACAACTCATAACTCTTAACTCATAACTCTTAACTCCTTTCGTTCATGGCCTCGCCCACGATGCGCGCCACCTGCGCCACGGCGGAGATGACGCGCTCGTAAGCCATGCGCGGCGGCCCCAACACCGCGACGCGGCCTGCCAGCCCCTCCTCCGTGGTGCAGACGGCGCCGACCAGCGCGAAACCCTTGACCGGCGGATCGGCATCCAATCCGATGACCACGCGCGCATGCAGGGCCTGTTGCACGTCTTCGGTCTGAACGTAGCGAAGCAGCAGCTCGGCCAGCCGCTGCTTCTCCTCCAGGGTGCGCAGCAACTCGCGCAGCATGCCGGGATCGGCCAGCTCCGGGCGGCCCATCAGGTGCGAAGCGCCGTCCAGGTAGATTTCGGCGGCGCCTTCCGGCTGCAGAATGCCCTTGCGCCACAGCACGGCCAGGCGCCGCAGCAATGCGTCGTACAGAGCGCGCTCTTCCTCCAGCCGGCGGACGATCTCGGCGCGGGCCGCCTCCAGGCGCCAGCCGGCGAAGTTCTGGTTCAGGTAATTGGCGACGCGGCCCAGCTCGTCCTGCGGGATCTCCTCGTCCATGCGCACCATGCGGCTGCGCGCCGGCGCGCCCCGCGGCTCGACCAGCACCAGGACGCGGCTGTCGCTCAGCGCCACAAACTGGATGTGGTGGAGCACCAGGTCGGCGGGCGTGGGCGCCACCACCACTCCCACGTTCCGCGAAATGGTGGCCAGCACGTGCGAGGCACGCTCCAGGATGGTCTGCGGCGGCCGGGATTCATCCCGTCTCAGCTCATGGCGGATCAGCTCCGCGTCGTTTGAGTTCTGATAGCGCTCCGGGCGCGCCACCTGCTCGACGTAGAAGCGATAGGCCTTCTCGGTGGGCACCCGGCCCGCCGAGGTGTGCGGCTGGTCCAGGTAGCCGGCCGCTTCCAGGTCGGCCATGATGTTGCGGATGGTGGCCGCGCTTAACCCATCCCGGCGCTTGCGCGAAATGGTCCTGGAGCCGACCGGCTCACCGGTCAGGATGAAGCTGCGAATCGTCGCGGCCAAGACCTCGCGGTTGCGTCCCTCAAGAGTAAAGCCAATCATTTCAGTAGATTAGACCAGCGATCTGAGGCTATTCTACGGACTTCCGGCCCCGTTGTCAAGCTTAGCACCCTCGCTTCCAGAGTGCTAACCCAGGTCCAAGATCCAAAGTCCAAAGTCCAAAGTCAGACTGCGGATCGACTTGGGACTTTGGACCTTGGACTTTGGACCTCTTCACGGATTGACGATCTTGTTGCGGATGGCGTAACGGACCAGATCACTGATGGAGTGCAGGTCCAGCTTACGCATGATGTTGCTTCGATGAGCCTCGGCGGTCTTGACGCTGATGCCCAGGGCTCCGCTGACCTCCTTGTTGCTCTTGCCTTCGGCGAGCAGTTGGACAATCTGGCGTTCGCGCGCAGTCAGGCGGCTGCGCGGGGAATCGTGAACGGCCTCGCCGCGGCCGCGCAGGTAACCGTCCAACACTATTTCCGCGACGCGGGAGGTGAAAAAGGGCCGGTGCTGGCGCAGGGAATCGACGGCGGCCACCAGGCTCCGCCCGGCGTCGGATTTCAGGACGTAGCCGCGCGCCCCGGCCTCCAGCACCTCGCGGACCACCTGCTCGGACTCGTGCATGGTCAGGATCAGAATCTCGGTTTTGGGAAGGGCCTTGAGGATCTGCCGGGTGGCCTCCAGGCCATTCATCTCCGGCATGCTGATGTCCATCACCACAACGTCGGGCTTCAAATTGGCGACCCTGTCCAGCGCGTCACGGCCCGTTATCGCCTCGCCGACCACCTGCCACCCGGCCTGGCCTTCGAGCAACGAGCGCAGCCCCCGGCGTACAATCTCATGGTCATCCGCAATGAGAATCCGAAGCGACTCCACAATGCTCCTTAATGTCTCGCCTTCACCCTCGATAGTCAAGGCCCCACGCGGGCCTGTAAAGCGCTTATTTGCGCGCCTTAGCCGCCCATTTCTGCCAAAGGGCGCGGTCGGCGAGCATCTTGATGAAGATGCCGCCCACCACCGGCCGCGCCTGGAATCCGCGATGTTTGGCGTTGGTCGTCCAGTACCAGTCGGTGAGGGGCACGCGGTCCGGTGTCTCGTTGGCAAAGTGGTAAGCGGGGTCTGCCAGCGCCTCGAAATCGGCCTGATTGTCCGCCAGCGTCGCCGTCCAGAGAACCCAGTCAATCTTGGTGTACGCCTCCCGGTTGTCGAGAGGCAGCCCGTACTTGTTCTGCCTGGTCTTGTACCAGGCGATTTCCTTGCGGGCAATGTCCGGAGGAAACAGCCCGAAACCGAGCAGCTTGTCCCACACCAGGTTGTACTTCTGGCTCCAGGTGCCGGGTTTGTCGAAGGCCAGGCGGTAATGATCGCCGTCGGCGGCCATGGCGGGCCACTTGCGCGCCATGTCCGCGGCCAGACGGCCGTAGGCCTGCGCCTGCGCTTTCATCCCCAGCCGCTCGGCCAGCGCGCCGTAAGCCGCCAGGCCCACGATCGCCTTGATCGACAGGTTGGTGTTGTGCGCCAGGTGCCCGGCGAAGTCGTCGGTGCAAAGCTGGTTCTCCGGATCGAGTCCTTTGTCGCGCAGATACTCCGCCCACTTGGTCAGAAGCGGCCAATAGTCGCGGCTGAATTGGGCATTGCCCTGTGCCTGGGCGAGGGCCGCCAGAAGGATCAGCATGTTGCCGCTTTCTTCGATGGGCATTTGCCGGTCCTCGCTTTCTTCGCCGCCGCCGTACACCTGCCCGTTGGCCAGCGGGTAGGTTCCCAAGTCGTGCGGGGAATAAGGCCACGGCCACCTCGGTGACCGGGCGTATTCCAGGACCGGGCGAAGTTGCGCCTCCAGCAGCGTGGGGTTCAGGAGCAGGAAGAAGGGTGCGCTCGGGTATGTGACGTCAACCGTCGCGATGCAGCCGTTGCTGAAGTTCTCCTTCGAGAAGTACAAGGGCCGCCCGTCGAAGTCGGCGGTGAGCTTGTGGGCGGCCAGCGTCTGGCGATAGGCGAGGATGGCGAGCGCCGCATATCTCGGCCCGCCGGCGGTGACGAGATCGCGGGTCAGTTCGGCGTCGAAGCGGGCGCAGCGTTCCGCCAGCGTCTGATAGTCCCTGGCAGCCGCCTTCAGAAGATCGGCGGCGCCCATCTTGTTCCGCCGCCAATACGGCCGCAGCTTCCGCTGGAAGTAGTCGATCGAGTACAGGTCGTCGTAGGCCAGGATCAGGTAGGGGGAAACAGGCCGGTCCGCCACCTGCCCCAGATCGAGGGTCACGGCGATCAACGGCGGGAAACGCGGCGTGCTGGGTGGCGCCTCGAGGTCTTCCGGTTCCGGCAACCGGAGCGTATTCGCGTAGGAACCGCGTGCCCTGGTCGTCGTTCCCAGCACCTCGACCTTGTAGGGGGCCGCGGGCGCGGCCATGTAAAGGTATCCCCACTCGATCCGCAAATCGTCTCCGCTGCGGCTGAGCATCTTCTGCTCGACACTGCCTAGCCGGCCGACTTCCAGGCCCCCGACGCGGTGGCGCGACCACATCGCCTGCTGCTCGGTGCGGTTGACCACCAGTTGGCTGGTGCAGTCCACGTAGAGCTTCACTTGGTGAGGCCGCTTGTCGATGGAGCGCACTTGCCAGGCAAGATAGGTGACCGGCCGCGCCAGCACGTCCAGATCATCGGGCAGGGCGGGCGTCAGGAAGGTCAAGTCCACGTGGATGCCGCCCGCTTCGAAGCCGTACATGGTTCGCGTGGGAGTCAGCCTGAAAGCGACCTGCTTCATTGGCTGGATCGGCTCGGCGCATCGAGGCTGGGCGCCCAGAAACCTGTACACCATCCCATCGATGCGAACCAGGCCGCTGATGGCCTGCTCGCTGCCCGTCCAGTGAACCGTCTGGTTGTCGGTGAGGCGATCGGCGTTGGACCACACGCTGAAGTAAGGATCGTGGGTCACCAGCGGCACGGCGGGGGGCCGCAAAGGCGCCGGCTCCTGGGCCGCCAAAGCCCCACAGCAAAAGCAAGCCAACAATGCCAACTGCGCAACCCTAGTCATGCAACCTCCTGAGAGAGCGTCCTGTCAGCGGCCATTCTCTCTCATTCGGCCACAATCCACCACCTGGACCTGCCACCTGACACTTGGCACCTGACAGGCGCCTGCGACCCTGTTACAATGTGAACTAGTTTCGCGCGTCTCCAGGCTATGGAACTCCGTCGCCGGCTTACGTATGCACTGCTTGCCCTGCTGGGTGTGATCGTTGTCGCCACCTCCGGATACAAGTTTTTTGGCCTGGACGAAACCGGCAGGCACGTGGGATGGATCGACGCGCTGTACATGACGGTGGTGACCCTGACCAGCGTCGGCTACGGCGAAATCGTCAGCACCTCCCACAGCCCTGGATTGCGCGCGTTCAATGCGCTGATCCTGATCTTCGGCATCGGCCTGATGATGTACGTCTTTTCGATTTCCACCGCGTTCGTGGTGGAGGGCGAGCTGAAGAACATCTTCTGGAGGAGAAAGATGCAGAAGCGGATCGCCGGATTTCACGGGCACATTATCGTTTGCGGCGCGGGTGAAACCGGGTTGCCCATCGTGGAGGAGTTGGTCCGGACGGGCCGGCAGGTGGTGGTCGTCGACCACGATCCAGAACGCCTTCACCGGCACAAGGAGGTGGAGGGTGTGGGGCTGATCGAGGGGGATGCCACCGATGAAGAGGTGCTGGACCAGGCCGGCCTGGACCGCGCCAGCGGGGTGATCGCGGCACTGCCCTCCGATAAAGACAACCTGGTGGTGACCGTCACGGTGCGCCAGAAGCAGCCAACCATCCGCATCGTGGCCCGAAATCTGGAACCGAAGATGGGCGAGAAGATCCTGCGGGCCGGCGCCAACTCCATCGTCTCACCCAACCTCATCGGCGGCATGCGCCTGGCCTCGGAGATGATCCGCCCGCACGTCGTCAGCTTTCTGGACCTGATGCTGAAGGAGAAATCCAAGACCCTGCGCATCGAAGAGGTTCAGGTGCCGTATCATTCTGCCTGGGTGGGGAAGGAACTGGGCCAGCTCGACCTCCAGGAGCGTTTCAGCCTTTGCTGCCTGGCGCTGCGATGCAGCACCGACGAGACCTACCGTTACAACCCGCACAACAGCGAGCTGATCAAGGGCAACAGCGTGCTGGTGGTGATGGGCAACGTCGAGGACGTGCAGACGGCCTGCCGCGCGGCAGCCGCCTCCCACGCCGTGGCGGGCAGCTAGGCCGGAAGGCGCCGGCGGGCCATCTTTACCGAATCCTGCGCGCTGCCCGCGGAATCAAACACTAGGGGACGAAAAGAGTATGTTCCGCAAAGTGAGCTTGTGCGTGTTGCTGTTCGCCGTTCCGCTGCTCGCCCAACAGTCCGGCCAGCCCAATGAACGGAAGGAGCAAGGAAGCAACCCCTCGCGCCGCCGGTTGGAGTCGCTCAATTGGAACCCGGTCACCGGAAAACTCACCTGGGCCGTTTCGCAAGGCTCGCGCAATGCCCAGGGCGAGTACGTTCCAGACCACGAGCAGATCGTCTACGAAATCGACCTGCCCCAGGCGGTCATGTCTCACAACGGCGCCGAGCGGCGCTTCTCAAAAGAAGAGGCCGCCAACGTCCTCACCGTGATGGGACTGATCTCCAAGTACGCCCAGGACAGCACCATGTGGTGGGAATCAGGCAAGGGAGAAGGGGTGGGCCAGCGCGTCCAGCTCACGCCGGAACAGGGATTTTTTCCGCTGGCTCCGGCGCCTCCGTTCCGCCTGCGGCTCGCCAGCCTGGAATAGATCGCTTCCTGTTCACCACCGCGGCGCCAAGTTTGGGTGTCTTGGCGCCTCGGTGGTTCAAGCGGTTTCCCGGTATCCCTCTAAAACATAAATCGCAGCGAGAACTGAATGCGCCGCGGCTCGCGGGCGCCGGTGAGGGCGCCGAAGTTGGGGTTGGTCTGGTTGCCGCTGGGATCGAAACGCGCGGTGGCATCGTACCCGGAGAACTGCGTGTGGTTCCAGGCGTTGAAGAACTCCGAGCGGAACTGAAAGTAGCGCTGTTCGCCCGCGCCCACCGGGACCCGCTTGGAGACGCTCAGGTCCCAGTTGTTGGTGCCGGGGTTGCGGAGAATGCCCACGCCGGCGTTCCCGAAGGTTAGCCTGGCCGGCCGGGCGAACACGCTGGTGTTGAAATTGCGGGCGAAGGTGCGCTCGCTCTTGTCCAGCTTGGGGTTGCCGGTCACCACGATGCGGGCACCCTCGCCCGATCCGGTAATGTCGGCGCCGTCAGTGGTGCTATAGCCGGGCGTGAACGGTGTGCCAGTGGCGAAGGTGTTGATGCCGGAAATCTGCCAGTTATCCAGGAAGATCCCGACCACGCGGCCCAGGGTTTCGTCCCGCCCGCGCAGACGCTTGCCGGCCTTGGGCAGCTCCCAGGTGTAGTTGATCGCCAGCACGTGGCTCATATCCCAGCTCAGCAGGCCGTAATTCCACTTGCGCGTGGGGAAGTACGCGCTGACGTTGTCGAAATCGCCCGCCGTTACACCGAGCGTCTTCGAAAAGGTGTAGGAAACGCCGTATTGGACGCCGCGGGTCATCCGGCGGTTGGCCCCCAACTGCAGGGAGTGGTAGTTCGAGGTAGCGCCGAAGCCCCGCACGTTGATGCTGCTCAGCCCCTGGTAGGGCCGGAGGAAGTTGTCGGGCAGCGGGCTGCTGGCGGTAGTGGTGTCGAGGTTCTTCGGATCGAAGCGCGAGAACATGGGGATGATGTTGATGTTGTACTGGTACAGCAGGTGCCGCCCGAGGCTGCCCACGTAGGCGGCGTCCAGCACGGTGCGGAAACCGATTTCACGCTGCACGCCCAAGCTGAAACCCATCACCCGCGGCAGCGGGTTCTTGCCCACCTGCGGCGCGTTCACGCTGCTCGGCCCGATCGCGCCCTGCGACTGCAGAAAGGTGTCGAGCGTGTTGAAATAGAGCGTGGGCGTGTAAGCCACGGGCGGCTGGCCGTTAGTGCCGGAGTAGACGTTGCCCTGCGGCCGGTCGTAGAAAATGCCAACGCCGCCGCGGATGGCCATCTTGCCGTTGCCTTGCGGATCGTACGCAAAGCCGACGCGCGGCGCCACCGCCATGTTTGGCGTGTCATAAAGATTGGGGTTGTAGCCTTTCCCCCCCTGCACCATGCCGGGCGCGTAGCTGCCCGAGCCGGGCACGAACAGCCCGATGTAGGGCAGCGGATAGATGGCGCCGGTGCGCGGATCGACGCCGGCGCGCCTGCGGGCCGCATCCAGGCCCGGCCGGATGAGCACGGCGGCTTCCGACGCTTTATAGCGCCCCGGGTCGAACGTGGTGATGGCAAAGCGGTCGTCGTGGGCCTGGGGCGCGTTGTAGAAGCGGATGCCCATATCCAACGTCAGCCGCTTCGACACTTTCCAGGCGTCCTGCGCGTACCATTCCACCTGCGTGTAGCGGTAGTGGGAGTAGGGGCGGAAAGTGCCCTCCGAGTAATTATCGAAGTTGCCGAGCAGGGCGTTGGAGAAGGCGTAGTTGGAATCGAGCGGGTTGTTGGTATTGCGGCCGAAGGCGAAGGCCCCGCGCGTGTTCGGCCCTCCCACCTCGTCCTTGCGCATCCGCTCGATGTAAATCCCGAATTTCATGGCGTGCGTGCCCCGCACCTTGCTCAGGTTATCGGCGAACGTGAAAACCGGGTTCTCGTTGGTATAGGGGATGTTGCCCAGCGACGGGTTGATGGGATTCTGCACACCGCCGAACGTGACGTTGGGAATGGCCTTGGACTCGTTGGACGCCGGATACCACTGGGGAATGTTGCCCATCCGGCTGCGGGCCACCTTGCTGGGGTCGGCGGGGTTGAACGTCTGACCGCGCGTGGTCCCGCCCATGGTGTACTCGTTCACCAGCGTTGGCGAGAAGGTCTTGACGATGCTGAAGACGGCGCCGCGGCCGCGCTGCGGCCGGAACGTATTGGTCAGGTCGTAGTTGACGTCGCCGGCCACCCACGACCCGTATGGCCAGTCTTCATCGTCGTTGTCGCGGATGCCGCGGAAGTAAGCGTTCAGCGTGGGGCTGATGGCGTAGTCGATCCGGAACACTTCCTGCTTGCGCGGGTTCCGCCCGCTGATGTTGGTCCGGTAATTTCGCGAGTACACCTGCTTGGGATCGGGATCGGTGTAGTTCGGCAGCGGGAGGAATTTCAGGATCGCCTGGCCCAGCGGGTTGATGCGGTTGGCCGGGATCTTGTTGCCCGGGAACTGCTGGCCGCCGTTGAGCGGGTCGTTGACCCTGATGAGCGCTCCGTTCAGGTCGAAGGTCTGCGAAAAGTCGCCGTTCCGCTGGAGCTCAGTTGGCGTGGTCGTGTAGCGAATACCCGGATAGAGCCGGCGGCGCACGAACTCCTGGGAAAAGAAAAAGAACACCTTGTCTTTTCCCTTGTTCAATTTGCCCGGTATATAGGCGGGCCCGCCTATGCTGTAGCCGCCGGAGTTGAACCGGTAAATGGGCCGCTGCGCGCAACGCTGGCCCGGAGGACAGGGTGTGGCCCAGCTTCGGTTCTGGAAGAAGGCGTTGGCGTTGAGCGACTCGTGCCGGTAGTACCAGTAGGCGCTGCCGTGGAAGTCGCGGCCCCCGCTTTTGGTGATGACGTTGATCGTTCCGCCGCTGTTGCGGCCGTACTCAGCCTGGTAGTTGCTGGTCAGCACCTTCACTTCGCTGATGGCATCCATGTTCGGCTGGTTATGGACACTGGTGTTCGAGCCGGTGTCCACGGCGGAAACGCCGTCCAGCGCATACATGATCGAGGTTTCGCGGCCGCCGCTGATGTGCAGGCCCTGAAGCACGTTGCCGGTCATCGAGACTTCGCGCGCTCCGGCCCGCGTATCCACGATGCCGGGCAGGGCGCTCAGCAGGCCCAGGAAATCACGCCCCTTGATGGCTAGGTTCAAAACCTGGTCGCCGGCCATCAGTCCGGAGCGCTCGCTCGACAGCGTCTGGATAGGCGTGGCCTCGGCGGTCACCTGCACCTCCTGCTGAAGTTGTCCCACCTCCAGCTTGATGTCGCGCAGGTCGCGCCTCTCGTTGGCTGTTACCGTGACATCGCGCATGACGACGGCGCGGAAGCCCGCCGCCGAAACGTTCAGCGCATAGGTGCCCGGCAGGACACTGGAAAATACGAAGAACCCCGCTGCGTTGGATCGCAGCGTCTGTTGGACGCCCGTGGCCTGGTTCGTCAGAGAAACCTGCGCGTCAGGAACGACCGAACCGGCCGGGTCGCGAACCGTTCCGCTGACAATGCCGCTAATGTTCTGGCTATAGGCAGGCGTAACCAGGCACATCAAAACAAGCAACACGCTTGCTATGCGACGCATGCTGTACCTCCATAAACCGCCCTTGGGATGGGCGGATACTCGCCCTCGGATGACACCCACGATACTCCCGCCGCTTTCGGAAGTCAAGGGATCGGGAAGCAGGGGCTGGGGACCCGGGTTTACAGACTGGTGGCCGTGGCATGCATTTTGTGCCCGTTTCGTGGTACGTTGTTGCGTTCGAATCAGCCACAAAGACGCGGGCAAGCACGAAGCCGCAGAGTGTGCAGGTCCCGAATGGGCGCAGTCTGTGAAATCTGCGGCGCGGCCCTTCTTCATTTGTGCTTATCCGCGTTCATCTGTGGTGAATCTTTCGCTGGGGTCATCATGGATCTGCAACAACTGACGGGCATGTACGATTTCACCGGAAAGACCGTGGTGGTCACCGGGGGAACCGGAATCCTGGGCGGGGAAATCGGCTGCGCCCTGGCCGGCTGCCGCGCCAACATCGTTTTCCTGGACCGCAACCTGGAACCCGGCCAGGGCCTGCTGCAGCGGGTGGTCAACATGCCGGGCAGGTTCGCCGTGGTCTGCGGTGACGTTTTGGATCACGACAGTCTGCGCAAAACGGCCGACGACATCCTGAAGGAATTTGGAACGGTCGATTGCGTCGTCAACGCCGCCGGCGGCAACAGCCCCAAAGCGACCACCAGCGCCGACCTGTCGTTTTTTGATCTGCCTCCCGACGCCGTGCGGTTCGTGTTCGACCTCAACATTCTGGGCACCATTCTGCCCTCGCAGATTTTCGGGCGCTCCATGGCGGAACGCGGCGAAGGCGTGATCTTGAACATCTCCTCGATGAGCGCGTTCCGCGCTCTGACCCGGGTCCCGGCTTACTCGGCAGCCAAGGCGGGGGTCAGCAACTTCACGCAGTGGTTGGCGGTGCACATGGCGCAGAACTACTCGCCGCGCATCCGCGTCAATGCTATTGCGCCGGGTTTCTTCCTGACCGCGCAGAACCGTTTCCTGCTGACCGAGGAAAAGACGGGCGAGTTGACGGCGCGCGGCAAGACGATTATTGAACACACGCCGATGGGCCGCTTTGGCTGTCCCGAGGACCTGCTGGCCACCGTGATCTGGCTCCTTTCGCCCGCTTCTTCGTTTCTGACCGGCGTGGTGGTGCCCATCGACGGCGGCTTCTCGGCCTTCGCCGGGGTGTGAATTGGGTTGTCTTATGGTGACCGGAAAAGGATCGACCACGCAGACGGTCTCGGCCGACGAGGTGCGGCAACTGCTGGCGCAGGCGCTGGACCCGCTGGCGCTGGACGGCAAGCGCATCCTGGCCATCATCCCCGACTCCACGCGGACGGCGCCCCTGCCGATGATGTTTCGCCTGCTCTACGAGCGGCTGGGGCGGCGCGCCGCCCGGCTGGATTACCTCATCGCGCTGGGCACCCATCCGCCCATGCCCGAGGAGGCCATCGAACGGCTGGTCGGCGTGTCGGCGGCGGAGCGCGCGGACAAATACCCGAACGTCGCCGTGTTCAATCACCGCTGGGACCTGCCCGACACCTTGCGGACCATCGGGGTCATCTCGCGCCGGGAGATGGCGGAAATCACCGGCGGCCTGCTCGAAGAAGAAGCGGCCGTCAGCCTCAACCGCCTCATCCTGGACTACGACCAACTGCTCATCTGCGGCCCGGTGTTTCCACACGAGGTGGTGGGTTTCTCGGGCGGCGCCAAGTACTTGTTCCCGGGCATCGCCGGCCCGGAGATCATCAACGCCAGCCACTGGCTGGGGGCGCTGGTGACCAGCATGCGCACCATCGGGGTGGCCCACACGCCGGTGCGGCGCGTGATTCACCGCGCGGCGGAATTCGTGCCCCGGCCCATCACCTGCATCGCCATGGTGCTGCGCGGCCAGGCGCTGCACGGCCTCTACATCGGGCCGCACGCCGAGGCCTGGGAGGCAGCCGCCGGGCTCTCGGCACAGCTCAACGTCATTACCGTGCCGCGGCCCTTCCGCCGCGTCCTGTCGATGCCCTCCGAGATGTACGATGACCTGTGGACCGCGGCCAAGGCCATGTACAAGACCGAGCCAGCCATCGCCGACGGCGGCGAGGTGATCATTTACGCCCCCCACATCACCGAGATCTCGTACTCGCACGGCAGGCTGATCGACCAGGCCGGCTACCACGTGCGCGACTATTTCGTGAAACAACCTGAGCGCTTCGGGAACGTGCCCGGCAGCATCAAGGCCCACAGCACGCACGTGAAGGGCGCGGGCGCTTACGACGCGGCCAGCGGGCTCGAGACGCCGCGGATCCAGGTGACGCTGGCGACCGGCATTCCCGAGGAACGCTGCCACCGCGTCAATCTGGGCTACGCCGACTGCCGCAAGATCGATCCCGAGGAATGGAAAGGGCGGGAAGACGAAGGAATCCTGCTGGTGCCGCACGCCGGCGAAATGCTGTACCGCGCGGCCGGCGGGTGATGCCTGTTCACCGCCGGCCGATGGCCTGGGAGGAACGCCATGGAACTGAATGGGAAGACGGTGGCCATTTTGGTCGAGAACCTGTACCAGGAACTGGAAGTCTGGTACCCGCTGTTGCGGTTTCGCGAAGCGGGCGCGCGCGTCCTGACGGTCGGCCAGGAAGCCGGCCAGACCTACACCAGCAAGCACGGGTATCCGGTGGTTGCGGACCGGGCGTTCTCGCAGTTATCGGCCGCGGAACTGGACGCGCTGGTGGTCCCCGGCGGCTATGCCCCGGACATCCTGCGGCGCTACCCCGAGGCGCTCGATTTGGTGCGGGACATGAATGCCGCGGGCAAAATCGTGGCCGCCATCTGCCACGCCGCCTGGGTGCTTTGTTCCGCCGGCATCCTCAAGGGGCGCCGCGCCACCTGCTTTTTCGCGATCAAGGATGACCTCATCCACGCCGGAGCTTCCTATGTCGATGAGGAGGTCGTCGTCGATGGCAACCTGATCACCTCGCGCAAACCCGACGACCTGCCCGCCTTCTGCCGCCAGATTATCGCGGCGCTGCGCGGGGCTCGGTAACGCAATTGCGGATTGCGGATTGCGGATTGCGGATTTCAAACAGGGTGAAATCCGCAATCCGGAATCCGCAATCCGAAATTACGAACAGCCTACAGCCTTCAGCCTACAGCCTTATGGGGCGGGGCCTGAAACGCCAGCTCGCGCGCGGTAATGCGGAATCGGCGGAGCAGGCGCAGGAAATCCCGATTGCTGAGTTTCCGCTGGCGGCGCACCAGGCGCCGCTTGGCAAGCATGCGCGGCAGGCCCCGCAGCGCGGCGCAGTAGGCGCGCCACAAAAGGCGCAGCGCCGGCCACCAGCCGCGCTCGACCGCAAATCCGCCCGCCTCCCCCCGCCCCCAGACGGCCGCCAGGGCATTGGCCGCCAGTCGAATCGTAGTGTACACAGGATTCAGCACCAGCAGCCGCCAGGGAAACAGCTTGGTGGCCAGCCAGAGGCGGTTTCGTTCCACCAGCACCAAGCGTTCCTCGGAAAACCGGCCCAGGGTGGAAGAGTGATGGTGATAGACGACGGCGGTGGGGACGTACCGGCATCGCCAGCCGGCCAGGCGGGCGCGCAGCCCCAGCTCGGCGTCATCGCCGTAAGCAAAGAAGTCCTCGTCGAAAACTCCCGCAGTCTCGAACAGCGCGCGGTCGTACATGGCGGCGCAGCCATCGGGAAACAAGGCTTCTTCCGGCTGAGAGTATTGCCCGCAATCGCGCTCGCCGCATCCGCGCCCGCGGTTCTGGCCATCCGGGTAGAGCAGGTGGCCGATCTTGTCGATTATGTCGCGCGCCTCGTAGATCAGGATCTTCGAGGCGCACATGCCGATGGCCGGCTCCGAGGCCATGCCGGCGACCAGCTCCCGCAGCCAGAGCGGGTCGGCTTCGGCATCGTTGTTCAGCAGGGCGATGTAACGCCCGCGGGCCTGCGCGATGCCCTGGTTGTTGCCAGCGCAGAATCCCCGGTTCTCCGAGTTGCGGATCAGCGCCGCCTCGGGGAACTCGGCGCGCACCATGTCGGGGGAACCGTCGCCGGAACCGTTGTCCACCACGATGATCTCGAAATCACGGAACACCTGGGCGCGCAGCGACAGCAGGCAGGCGCGCAGCAGCTCGCGCCGCTCCCAATTCACCACGATCACGGAAACGGTTGGAGCAGTCACAGGTGTCAGGTGTCAGGCGCCAGGGCTGGAACGGCCCGTCCCTGACACCTTCTCAAGTAGTTCCTCGTAGGCCGTCGTGATTTCCTCCCAATCATACAGCCGGCGGGCCCGCTCCAAGGCCAGAGCCGCGAGCCGCTCGCGTTCTTCGGGACAATCGAGCAGGAACTGCATCTTGGCGGCCAGGTCGTCCGGCGAAGAAGAGAAGGCCAGGCCGGAATCGGCCGCCACCTCACGGTTCTCGATGGTGTCCAAGTACAGCACGGGGCGGGCAGCGGCCATGGCCTCGATCAGCGCCGGATGCGTTCCTCCCACTTCGGTGGCGTGCACGTACAGCAGGGCGTGGGCCCGCAACTGCCGGTAGCCCTCGCCGTACACGGCCCCGGGGAACAAGATCCGCCGATCGGATGTCTGGCGCAGACGGCGAATGTAGCCGGCCGCATACGGGGCATCGCCCACCATGGCCAGACCGACATTGGCGCGAACGCTCTCGAAGGCGCGAACCACCAGCAGAGCGTTGTTTTCCGGTTCCAGGCGGCTGACGTACAACACGTAATTGCGCGGCTGGAGGCCCAAGCGCTGGAGCTGGTCGGTCCCCGCCCGGCCGGGCGGGCTTGCGCCGTAGGGGATGAAGCGCGATTGCTTTCCGTAGCGGTCGCGGTAGTAGCATTGAATCGCGCGGGCATCGGTCACGATGGCGGCGGGCAACCAGGTGGCCAGGCGCTCCGACATCCGATACCAGGCGCGGCCCATCCAGTTCCACTTCTTGCGCCGCCGCTCGACCCCGTCCACGTTCAGGACCGTGCCGATGCCGGCCGCGCGCGTCAGGCCGCAGAATGCGCTGTTGGCCGCGTTGCAGACCAGAACCACATCGACCAGCGGCCCGCGCACCAGCAGATGAAGCACCGAGAGGAAAGTGTGGGAGACCGTGTCCAGGTACTTGTGCCGAATGGCGGGCACAAACAGCAGCCGCACCCCGCGATACTCCGCCAGGCGCTCGCGCACGGCGTGCGCCCGGCAATACACCCAGACGTCGTGGCCGCGCTGGACCAGGCGGGTGGACAGTTCCTCGGCCAAAGTTTCAAAGCCGCCGTAGGCGGCCGGGATGCCGCGCGTTCCGATGATGGCGATTTTCATCTTTGCAGCAAACAGAGCCGCGACCGAAGCGACCCGCGCTGTTTGTGGGTCGCGAGAGGAAGCGGTTCCCCAGGTGTCAGGGTAGCAGATTCGCGTGCCGGCGTGGCCGCCCGGCATGGGAATTCCGGACTATGAGTTATGGGCTCTGAGTTGCGCGCCGAGCGGGGCGGGCTTGGAAAGGTTCAATGCCGGAGCGGGAAAGGAAACGGGCTGAAAGCGGAACCAGCGGGCCAGTTCACGGTCGCCGACACGGCGGCGCTGTTGAATCCACTGCCGCTTTCGCCAGGTGCGCGGCCAGGCCTTGCACAGCAGGGAGAAGGCCGGCAACGAGGTCCGTTCCACCAGCAGGCAGTACATGATGACCCCAAGGTCGCGCACCGTGGTGGGAACCAGGTTGCGGAAGTACAGCGACGGGCCGACATTCTTCAACCGCATCAGGAAGCGGTTCTTGACCGAATGCATGTTGATGTCGGGCGGCAGTTGGCTGCGCTTCCCGGGCTGAACGGTGCGGACGTGATAGGCACGGGCTTGCGGCAAGTACAAACACTTCCAACTCATCAACTGCGCCCGCCAGGCGACGTCGGCGTCCTCGCGATAGAAGAAGAAATCGGGGTCGAAAAACTCGCCGTCGATGCTCAGGTCGTCGATCATCTCGCGGCGGTACAGCGCGGCGGCGGCCGAGGCCCCGAACACGTATTCGGGCTGTTCGTACTTGCCGTTATCCGGCTCCCGGGCGCCGCGGTCGAAGTGGCGCAGCGTGGGGGTGAAGAAAATGCCGGTGGAATCGACCAGCGGGTAGGGGGGGACGGTCATGTCGCCCGACATGGCCAGCAGCTTGCCGCACACGGTCCCCACACGCCGGTCCGACTGCTCTTCACCGGCTTCCAGCAGCATCTCGATAAAGCGCGCCGTCAGGCGCACGTCCGGGTTCAGCACCAGCACCCATTTGCCCAAGGAAGCGGCGATGGCCTGGTTGTGGGCGGCCGCGAACCCCAGGTTTTGCTTGTTCCAAATCACCCGCATGCGGTCCGCGTAACCGGCCAGCAGTGCGGCCGTGGAATCCGAGGATGCGTTATCGACCACAATCACTTCCAGCGGGCGATACTCCTGCGCGAAGATCGACTGCAGGCACGCATCGATGAAACGCGCGCTGTTGTATGTAACCAGCGTGACGCTAACCAGTGGAAGCATTCAAGTCGTATAAGGCGGTTGCGGGGGCGGCGCTCCGGCAATCGCTACCTTGAGCACCGCCCAGCAAGCGCGCCAGGTAAACTGCCCGCCGCGACCAAGCCCCCCAGCCGTCCAGCGGGCGATCGCCCCGACACACACCATCAACCTCATCGCCAGCGCGGCTCGGCGGCCCATGTGCTTGCGCACAAAACGCAATAGATTACGGTACCAAAAAACGTGCCTTTCAGCAATTGAGATGCGTGACAAAGAATGGGCTCCAAGGTGCTCCCAACGGCAGGCCGGAACGAACAGCAGGCGGAAGCCGGAGGCGCGCAGGCGGACGCATAAATCGACGTCCTCAAACCATAGAGGATAAAAGGCTTCATCCCAATGCCCGGCCTTCTCCAGCGCCTCCCGCCGCACCAGCAGGCAGGCCCCGGGGGGCTGCTCGGCTTCCTGAGCGATGTCCAGGCGGGCATCCAGACAGCGGTATCGCCGGTTGACAGGGTTACCGGACCACAAGCGGTTGACCAGGAGAACTTCGAAGGCCAAGGCGGCGAAGGTGGGCAAGCGACGCAGTGTGAACCCGCGCTGCGGGTTGCCCGAGGGGGTGACCAGCAGGCCGCCCGCCGCGCCGGCTGTCGGGTCGCGGTCCAGCGCGCCGATCATTTCCGGCAAGCCTCCCAGCAGCACCGTGTCCGGATTGAGGAAAAGGAGGTATTCGCCGGCGGCGGCCCGCGCCCCCTGGTTGCAGGCCGCGGCAAAACCCAGGTTCCGGCTGTTGGCGATCACCCCCGCTCCGCGCTGGCGGGCGATCCGAACCGAATCGTCCGCCGAGGCGTTATCGACCACGATGATCTCGGCCCGGGCGCCCGACAACGAGTCCAGACACCGCGCCAGGCATGCGGCCGAATCAAACGTGACGATCACAACGCTGATCAACATAACCCGGAAGAATAGGACACAGATAAACACTGATGAACACTGATCCGAAGGCTTCGGCAGACGCCCGATCTGTGTGCATCAGTGTTCACCCGTGTCCCATTATTTTGCACGGCGCAGGGCGGAGCGTAAAGTAGCGGGGGGGAACACGCGGAAGTACAGCCGCCAAAAGGTTTCCTTGCGGGCGCGGTCGGCGTAAATCTGCGACTCGGATACCCGCAACAGCTCCAGCAGCCGGCCGGGACTCGCTTCGGGCAAGGGCCGGGAGCGCATCCCGCGCCAGGTCCTCCGCGCCAACAGCAGCCCCCGCAACCAGGCCCCGGCCCGCCCGCACAGGCACATCCGCGCGCCCCACAGCGCCTGGGTCAGCATGACGCGGGGAAGAATGGGCCGCAGTGCGCCGCAGCGCGCGTAGCGGGCCGCAAGCAACAGTTGGTGCGCGGTCATCAGGCGGACCACGTGGGGATGCAGCGCGGGCGCCCCGCCGGTGCTGGCGCTGCCCTCATGATAGGCGATGGCCGCGGGAACGTACAGCGCCCGGAATCCCGCCAGTTGCGCGCGCAGGCAGAATTCGACGTCTTCCAGATAGGCGAAGAACAGCTCCTCGAAGCCCCCGATGCGCTCCAACACGGCGCGGCGAATCAGGCAGGCAGCCCCGGAAACGGCCAGCACCCGGCGTTCCTGCTCGTAGAACGGCCCGTCGGGGCTGCCGTGTCCCAGCCGCGCGGCCGCGAACCCCAGGCTGAGCGCATCGCCGGTGCCGTCCAGCACCCGCTGACTTCCGTACATGAAGGTGCGGCCGGCGGCCATCCCGCACTCGGGATTGCGGTCCAGGGCCTCGATCAGTTTCGCCAGCCAGGCGGCATCCAGCTCCACGTCATTGTTCACCAGGGCCACGAACTCGCCGCCGCTTTCCGCGATCCCCCGGTTGACGGCACGGGCGAAGCCCACGTTTTCCGGCAAGCGGACCACGCGCGCGCCGGCCCGCGCCGCCGCCTCCGGCGAGCCGTCGGAGGAGCCGTTGTCAACCACGATCACCTCCGCTTCGGCGCCCCGCAAGCCGGCCACGGACCGCAGGCATCGCGGCAGGCGGTCGGCCCCGTTCCAGTTCGGAATGACCAGGGCCGCGCGCCTCCCGCTCATCGCAAAAACCTCTTCTTGAAAAGAAAGAGCAGATTGCGCATGCCGTCGCGCCAGGGCTGGAGTTTCTTCTCGCCCACGCGCGAGGAGTAGTTGATGATGATCTCGCGGAAGCGGATTTCCGGGTTCCGGATGGCCTCGATCTTGATCTCTTCGCTGAAGGCCATCCCGTCACTCTCCAGCTTCATCTTGGGCAGGATGTGCCGGGACAACACCCACATGCCCGACTGGGAATCGCGCACCCAGCGAAAGAACAACAGGGACGCGGTGGCCGACAGCACCAGGTTGCCAATGCGATGCTTCCAGCTCATGCACTGCGGGTCCTGAATCGGGAAGCGGGAAGCACTCAGAAAATCGGCTTTCAGGTGGTGAAAGGCTTCCAGCAGGTAGGAGAGGGCATCCACCGGATAGGAGTGGTCGCCGTCCAGCGTGATGATGATGTCGCCGGTGGCGTGGCTGAAGCCGCGTTTGTAGGCGCGCCCGTACCCTCTCACGTCTTCGACCACCACCTCGGCGCCCATGGCCCGCGCCACCCGCTGCGTGCCGTCGGTGGACCCGTTGTCCACCACGATGACCTGATCGACGAGCGGAGGCAACCGCTTCAACACCTCCGCGATCCCCTGTTCTTCGTCCAGGCAGGGAATGATCACGGTGATGCGCTTATCGCGATACATTCAATTGCGGATTGCGGATTGCGGATTGCGGATTGACGATTGAAATCCGCAATCCGAAATCCACAATCCGCAATGCTTCATGGCTGCTTCTTGGCCGCCTCCCCCTTGTTCGTCGGCGGGCCGGTTTTCCGGCTCTTGGCCGCGGGTTTCTCCGGCGGCAGCATTCTCTTCACCGTGGCCTCCAGGTTCTGGTCCCTGTTCGCGTTCCAGTCGTTATCGGAGGCGCGGTCGGGATTTCGCTCTTCCACAATCTCTCCTGATGGATCGATGAAGAAAAAAATCGGAACGTGGAAGTTCTGGCCCGGCAGCAGTCCCGGGTATTGGTTCAGGACTTTCCAGTCGCCCATCACCACCGGGTACGTGATGCTGTGAACCTTGCTGTACATGTCCAGCACCATCAGGCCGGCGCCCGACATGAAGTCCGTGGAGACGGCGATGACCATCAGCCGGCTGCTGTTTTCCTTGTAAAGCCGCTCCAGCACCTTGCCGGCAGTCTGGCAATGAGGGCAGGTGGTAAGCATGATCTCCAGCACCACGCATTTGCCGCGGTAGTTGGAAAGCCGCACCGGCCTGCCGTCGGCGCCGGGCAGCGAGAAATCGGGCGCCGTGCGCGCACGGGCCGCCCCGCCGGCGAACAGCGCCGTGAGCACCGCCAACAGCACCAGCTTCAGAGTGAGTTTCTCTTTCATGTCAATCTCGTAATTTCGGGTCGCCGATGTCGGATTGGCACGAAATCCGCAATCCGCAATCCGCAATCCGCAATTCGGTCACGGTTGTTTCTTCCCCGCGAGGCGCTTCTTGGCCGTGCCGCCCGTCTTCCGGCTGTTTTCCGCCGGCTTCACGGGCAGCATCTTTTTGATCGAGGCCTCCAGGTTCTGTTCCATGTTGGCGAACCAGTCTCTGTCGGAAACGCGTTCCGAGTTCCGTTCTTCGAGGATCTCACCCGAAGGACCGATGAAAAAGAAAACCGGCACGGGGATGCTCGGCTTCTGGGGAGAAACACCTAGATAATCGACATAGGCTTTCATGTCCCCCAGCAGCACCGGATAGGTAATCCCGTGATCCTGGACGTACTGGCGAATGGCGGGGACAGCCGTCTTCGGATCCACGATGCTGATGACCATCAGGCGATCCCGGTTTTCGGCGTACATCTTCTGGAGCGCGGTCCCAGCCGTCTGGCAGTGCGGACAGGTAGTCTGGATGAAATCGACGACCACGTATTTGCCGCGAAAAGCGGCGAGGGCCACGTCCTTGCCGTCGGCGTCGGGCAGCGTAAAGCCGGGCGCGTTTCGCGCCCAGGCGGCGCCGCCGGCCAACAGCGCAGCGAGTCCAGCAAGGAGGAGGGCGACAGGGATGCGGTACTTGCGTTTCATGACAACCTCGGGGACGTGCCCGCCAGCGACAGAGCGTGCTCCGCCGCCGGGCGCCGCTCGCGCAGCAGTTCCCGGTAGGCCCCGTCCAGCCGTCTCAGCACCACGCGGGTGTCCCACCGTTGCTCGACGGTGCGGCGCGCGCGGCGGGCCAAGGCTTCGGCGCGGTCCGGGTGTTCCAGCAAATCCATGATAGCAGAGACGAACCCGCGCGCATCCCGCGCCAGAAGAAGTTCCAGGCCGTCGGTCACATCCAGCCCTTCGGCGCCCAGCGGCGTGGAGATTACCGGGATACCGGCGGCGAAGGCCTCCAGGATTTTCACCCGCACGCCAGAACCGGCGAAGATGGGCGACAGGAAGACCGCGTAGCGGGCCAGCACTTCGCGGATTTCCGGGACCATGCCCAGCAAGCGCACGCCGGGCCGGTCGCAGAGCCGGTCCACCTCGGGTGTGGGGTAGGCTCCGACCACCATCAGCTCGGCCTTGGGGCGTTCGGCGCGCAGCCGCGGCATCACCTTCTCGAGCAGGAAGCGGAGGCCGCCGAGGTTGGGGGCGTGGCGGAAATTGCCGACGAACAGCAGGGTTCCCGGATCGCGGCGCGAGAACACCGGCTGGTAATCGGCAGTGTCAATCGCCGTGCGGAGATCCCCGCGGACCGCCACCCGGCCGCCCAGGAACGACTTCAGCAGGTCCGCCTGTTTCTCGCTGCAGGTCTGGACCAGGTCCATGCGGGCCAGCAGGCGCAGTTCATAGCGCAGGGCGCGCAGCCACTCGGCCATGGTGCGCAGGCACTCGCCGGCCGAGCGCATCTGCCCCAGCGCCCGCCACACGGCCTGGAAATAGATGTCGTGCTCGAACAAGACCGTCGGCGTTCGCCGCCAGCCGCCGGCGAATTGTCCCAACTGGGTATACTCGGCCTGCACCAGGTCGATCTGCCGCTCCCACAGGATGCGCTGCACCCGCCGCTGGAACTCGGGGCTGATAAAACACCGCACCGAGTAGGGCAGCAGGCCCCAAAGATCGCGCCGCGGCGGAAAATCGCGCACCAGGCACTCGACCGAGGCCGCGTAGCGCTCCAGTTCGCGGTTGCTCTGGACTTCCTCGGGACTATCCACGAAGGCCAGAATGTGCAGTTCGTGCCGGGTGGCCAGTTCCCGCACGGTCTGATACATGAAGACCGCGCCGCCGTGCGTCGGCGGGTAGAGCGAGTACGGCGCCAGAAAGAGGATGCGCAGCGGCCGGTCTTCGGCCGAAGCCGCGGGCAGGAAGCGGTCGCGGTAATACGCCGGTTGCGGCCGCAGCACGGCCTCCGCATCATCGACGGCGGCCAGGGCCCGCGCCCTGCGGCGGCCCGCCAGCGCCCGCCAGCAGCCGCCCAAAGCCCCCAGGTAGCCCGCCAGGGTGATCCGCGCCGGGGTCCCGCCGAACACCGCCGAGAGCACCAGGTTCACATACAGGAAGAAGAAGTGGCCGGCCAGCCAGCGCCAGCGGTGCACGTTCTTCCACACCATCAGGATGTGGTTCTTCTTGAGGACGGCGTCGATCTGGGCCGCCGAAAACCGCCGGCCGATCGTGGCCCGGTGCTCGTGATGCACGATGGCCGAGGGCTGATACAGTACCTTCCAGCCGCGCTTCCACGCGTTGTAGGACAGGTCGGCGTCTTCCACATAAAAGGGATGGAACAGGGGGTCGAACCCCCCCAGCTCCAGGTATTTCTCGCGGTCGAAAGCGCTGGAGCCGCCCCCGGCGTAGAAGGCCGGATACAGGCCCGAAACATCTTCCGCGGCGTGCCGGAACCGGAAGAACCCCTCCACGAAGAAGCCCTCGGTCAGCCCCGTCTCCTCCCGGCGCTTTTCGTGGTCGAGGAAGAAAATCTGGGCGCTCACGGCGAAGACAGCCTGGTCCTGAAACCCCTCGAGCAGGCGCTGGAAGGCGTCGGGCTCGACGCGCATGTCGTTGTTCAAAACCACCGCCACGCGGTTTCGGGCGGCCCCGACGCCCGCGTTGTTCCCGCCGCCGAAGCCCAGGTTCCGTGACATGCGGAGGACCCGCACCTGCGGAAAGCGCCCGGCCAGCATCTCGGCCGAGCCGTCGTCGCTGGCGTTGTCCACCACAATCACTTCGTTGTCGGGGTGGAAGGAGGCGGCGCGGATCACCGAGGGCAGGAACTTCTCCAGCAGGTCGCGGGCGTTCCAGCTTGGAATCACGACGCTCAGCGAGAGGGGCGGAGTCCATCGGCCGGCTGCCGCCGCTCCTTGCGAGGGCGCTGCCGGCTGCGCCCCATCCGGCATGCGCTCGGAACCGGCCGGGGCGGCCGGGCCGCGCTTGCCAAACAGCGCGCAAAACAAGTCCACCAGCGCCAGGCTGAGGGCATTCAAGGCCAGCAGCGGCCACAGCGCCACCGCCACCGCCATGCCGGCCAGCAGGCGCAAGGCCATCATTGCTTCCCCCGCTCGCGATCGACTCGAGGCAGCGGGCCCAGGCGCAGTTTCTTGCCCAGGCGGTACCAGATCGACCCGAGGATCAGGCGCATGTCGGCGCGCAGCGACTCGGCCTCGGCGTCGAGCCGCAGCGCCCAGGCGGTGCGCTCCTCGACGGTGGCCTCCAGTTGCTGGCGCTCGGCGGTCCGCTGTTCGCGCTCGGCCTGCAGGTCAGCCTCGACTTGCGCGCGCTCGGCTTGCAGGCCGTCGGCCACGCTCTCCAGCCGCTCGATCTCGCGGTCCAGTTGCTGCGCCCACAAGGTTCGCTCGTCCAGCTCCTGCTGGCGCGCCTCCAGCGCCTCGCGCGCCTTGCTCAGTTCGCCTTCCAGGCCCCGCGCCCAGGTGACCGTCTCTTCGTGCTCCTGCTGGCGCGCCTCGAGCACCTGGCGCGTTTTGTTGAGTTCGCCGTCCAGGCCACGCGCCCACTCCACTTTTTCAGTCAATTCCCGGTCGCGCTGGTCAAGCTCCCGGCGGGCCCGCTCCAGGTCCGCCTCCAGGGAACGCGCCCACTCCACTTTTTCAATCAATTCCCGGTCGCGCTTGTCAAGCTCCTGGCGCGCCCGCCCCAGTTCCTCGTCGAGCGAAACGGCCCACTCGGTTTTGGTCCTCAGCTCGCGCTGCAGGCCGATGGCCAGGTCCTCCAGCCGCTCGATTTCGCGGTTGAGTTGCTGCGTCCACAAGGTTCGCTCGTCCAGCTCCTGCTGGCGCGCATCGAGCACCGCTCGCGTTTCGCTCAGTTCGCTTTCCAAGCCGCGCGCCCAGGTGACCGTCTCTTCATGCTCCTGTTGCAGCCGGCGGATGACAGTAGTGCCGCCGGCCAGTTCCTTTTCCAGCGTGCCGATGTGAGTTTCCCGCTGGCGCAGCACGTTGGCCGAGGACGGCACGAACACGTAGGGCTCCGCCGCCGGAACCTGCTGGCGGGAGGCGAGGGCTACCAGAAAATGCGGCTCGTCCGGCGCCGCGCCGGAGGCCGCGGCGTCCGCGGGGCCGAACCCCGCCTCGGCGCGGGCCACGCCGGCCTGGCCGCGGTTCAAAGGGAAAAAAGAAATCGCGGCGGCGTGATTCTGAACGAACGTCATCCGGCAGGAGAAGAAGGGCTCGAGCAGCCGGTCGAATTCCTCCGCGTCATACTCCCGGGTGTGGAACGGGTTGGAGTACCCGCGCTCCTCCGAGTAGTAGCGGCGATTCGGAGTGGAGGCAACCAGCAGGCCGGCCGGAGCAAGCACGCGCGCCACCTCTTTCAGGAAACCGGCGGCGTCGGCCAGGTGCTCGACCATCTCGAAGGCCACCACCACGTCAAACTGGTTGTCGGCAAACGGCAGCGCCAGGCAATCGCCTTGCTGGAAGCGGAGGTTGGGGGCCGCGTAATGGCCCGAAGCCCAGGCCAGCGCTTCCTCGCTGATATCGACCCCGATCGCTCTCATGCCCGGAGCGGCGGCAGCCAGCAATGCCGTGCCATAGCCGGAACCGCAACCGGCATCGAGCATCCGCAGGCGGCGGCGCTTGCCGGCCAGCAGTTGGCCCGCCAGCCGGGAGGCGAAGGCATACCGCGACACATGCTCATTCCACAGGTCGGGATCGACCTGCCCGGGGATCACCCGCTCGCCGGTGAATTCCATAGCGATAAAGCCTTCACTCTCACGTCGTGCTTACCACTCGGACGCCGCGCAGTTCCACCTGGCACGGCAGCCGGAAATAGCCGTACATCTCCCGCCGCTTCTCCATCTGCACGGTAACGGCGTTGTCGATCCAATCGCACATTTCATATCCCTCCAGCGTGCCGTTGGCAATGGCCGGAGAGAACGAAAAATGCCCGGGATACAGCTCCGGCAGGGCCACCAGGAAATCGACGGTCAGCGCCTCGCCGGGCCGCAGGAGCGGCATTTCCACGCCCTCCAGCGCGGTATTGGAGCCGGAGAAATCGACGCCCAGGTGGTTGCGCAGCATGAAGCCGACGATGGGCTGGGGCATCTCCTGCTCGGCGCGGACGCTCACGCGGACCACGATGGTCTCGCCCGGCGGCAGCAGCCCGATCTCTTCTCCCCGCTGGTTCATGACCGCGATCCCCAGCACATGGGCACGCCCCGTGCCATAGCGAAAGTCGATATTGGGGATCTTCTCCACCAGCTCGGCCGGGCGCGAGGCGAACACTTCTCCAGCGGCCTGGGCTTCGGCCTGGGCGTGCTCGCGCAGGTAGCGCGCGTCCTTGTTCACCATCGCCGCCTGGAAATGGCTGACCACGCGCTCGGGGTCGCCCAGCTCGGCGATCTGCCCGTTGGCCAGCCACATGGCGCGGGTGGCCAGCGACTTCACGTCGGCGATGTTGTGGGTGACGAACAAAATGGTCACGCCGGCGCGGTGCAGCTCGTGGATCTTGCGCATGCAGCGCTGGCGGAAGTAAATGTCGCCCACGGCCAGCGCTTCATCCACCAGCAGGATCTCGGGGTCCACGTTGATGGCCACGGCGAAGGCCAGCCGCACCACCATGCCGCTGGAATAGGTCTTCACCGGCTGGTTGATGAAGTCGCCGATCTCGGCGAAGTCCACGATCTGCGGGTAGCGCCGCTCGATCTCGCGGTTGCTCAGGCCCAGGATGGCGCCGTTGAGAAAGACGTTCTCCCGCCCGCTGAATTCGGGGTTGAACCCGGAGCCCAGCTCCAGCAGCGCCGAAACGCGCCCGGCCACCTCGACGCGGCCCGAGGTGGGGCGAAGAATGCTGGCCACCAGTTGCAACAGCGTGCTCTTCCCCGCCCCGTTTTCGCCCAGGATGCTGAAGGTGCTGCCGCGCTCGATCTCGAAGCTGACGTCGCGCAGCGCCCAGAAGTCGCGGTGAAAGCTCCGGCGCCCCAGCGCCAGCAGTTCCTTGAAGCGCTCGGCCGGCGAGCCGTACACGGGATAGCTCTTGCTGACCTTCTCCATGGCCACCGCGGCGCTCATCACAGGACGTCTCCGAATGCGCGCTTGGTGTAGCGGAAGAACAGGCCGCCGGCCAGGAACGAGACGATGGCGAAAGCGGCCGTCAGCCCCAGGTCGGCCGGCGCCGGGGCCCGTCCCGCCAGCAGGCAGTTGCGGTAGGCTTCCACCACGTAAGCCAGCGGGTTGATCCGCGCGATGAATCGCACCCGCTCCGGCAGGTTTTGCGCGCTGAAAAAGATGGGCGTGAACCAGAACCAGAAGGTGAGGATCACCGAGAGGGCCTGCGCGGTGTCCCGCAGAAACACGTTGAGGCTGGAAACCACCCAGCCGATGCCCACGGTGAACAGCGCCAGCAGCACGATATACAGCGGCACCAGCAGGATAAAGGCGGTGATTTTCTTGACCACCACCGCCACGATGGCCAGCAGCACCGCCAGGCCCAGAAAGTGGTTCAGCAGCCCGGAAATGAACAGCGAGATGGGCAGGATCTCGGACGGAAAAACGGTCTTGGTGATCAGGTTCGAGCTATCAAGCACCGCAGTCGCCGAACGCTGCACCGTCTCCTGGAACAGCAGCCAGGGCAGAATCCCGGCGAACAGATAGAGGACGAAGCTGTCGGTGCCGGAGCCGGGGATGGGCCGCACCTTGAACACCGCCGCGAACACAAAGCTGTAGCTGAGCAGCAGCACCGCGGGGTGGATGACGGCCCACAGCCAGCCGGCCGCCGAGCCGACGTAGCGCTGCTTGAAGTCGCGCACCACCAGGTTCGCCAGCAAGGCGCGGCGGCGAATCAGGTTAGAGGCAAATGTCCGCCCCACGGTCCAGAAGAAACGCATAGTTGTTCGACTTGCGCCCCGCAGGCTTATTGTTTCGCCCGCGGGCACGAGTGTCAAGAAAAGCAGCTATCAGCTTTCAGCCGTCGGCTCTCAGATATCGTCCGGCCGCTTTCGGCTTCGACTGCCCCTCCATCCGTTTCCTGCACAGTCTGTCTACGGTATCGCACTTACGGCTCGCCCCGGGATAGCCAAAAGCTGATAGCTGATAGCTGACAGCTACGTCCGCGGGGCGAAAATGCCGAGCGAGCGCACGACCGGCTCGTCGGCAGACCCGAACGGCGGAGCGAGCTCGACCGTCACGATCGCCTCGCTGCCGGCGATTTCCGCCGGCGCGGGCCATTCGAAATAATAATCGCCCTTGCGGCGCGCCTCGGCGCGGCCGATTTCCCGCCCCTCCACGCTGGCCGCGATAGTGTAAGCAGGGAAGGGATCGAGCGGCGGGAAGCAGATGGCCAGGAAAAACGTCAGGCGGCCGGCGCGGGGCGCGGCGAGCAGGGTGCGGAAGCGCGGCCGCACCGAGCGCGAGCTGGTCTCGCCGGCGCCCTGCCAGCCCTCCAACAACCGCGGCTCGGCGCCGGGTTGCGCCGGAAAGAGGCAGCAAACGCGGCCGGTAGTGTCCGGCCAGCCCTTGCGCGCGGCCAAAAGAAAATACTGCGTGCCGATGCCATCGGCGAAAATGGGCGACAGCCCCGCCTCCCGCGCCATCCGGCAGGCCTCGGCCAGCGAGTAGGCTTCGCCCTGCCAGGTGTCGCGCTCCCGGTCCGCCGGCTCCAGGATGCGGGCCCCATTCAACTGGAACTTGAACACGCCGCCCGGCTTCAGCACCCGCGCCGTCTCCCGCAAGTAGTTCTCGATGATGCCGCGCGAGGGAATGTGCTGGAACACGATATAGGAGAAGGCCAAATCAAAGTGCTCGTCGGGCAGGAAGGCCAGGTCGCTGCCGGAGCCGATGTGCAAGACCACGTTGGGATAGCGGCCCAGCCGCTGGCGCGCCTCGGCGATCATCTCGGCCGACACATCGACGCCCTGCACCTCCAGGAATTCCTCGGCGAACCAGCGCGTCATGCGTCCCAGGCCGCAGCCGATCTCCACCACCCGGCAGGCGCGCGGCGAACGCCCGTTCAGAAACAGCGGCAGCGAGGGCCGAACGAGCTGGTCGTAATTGATTCGGCCCGACTCCTCGAAGTCCTTCTCTTCGAAGCTGCGGTCGCGCGTGTAGACGTAGTAGTCCGGGTCCTTGGCGGCGCGCTCATCCCATTCGCGCCGCATGCGCTCCAGCACACTACGGGATTCGGCCTCGTTGTTCACCGTGGCCGGATGATAGCACAAACGTCCTGAACCGGCGGGAATCCGGCGATGGGCGCAGGCAGGGGCGCATCGTCCTGGCCCAGATCATTGAACACCTGTGAACGTGGATGAACTTGTCGATCCAGCTCGCTTCGAACTCGGTCGCGCGATCCCTGATGGCCTCTGGGACAGTCAAAGGCGTGTTTTGACACTACACTATTAGGGGGGAGTGTCTTACGATGTGGCGCTGTGTGCTTCTGATCCTGCTGCCGGCGGTGTGGGTCGCAGAGATACACGTCGAGATCCGCGACTCCGAAGTCTGGCTCATCCGCGACGGACAGCCCAAGCAACTCACACGCGATGGGAAAGCGAAACTTCAGGCCGAGCTTTCTCCGTCGGGCGACCGCGTGGCATATTACGAACAGTGCCCGCAGGCAGAACACTGCACGCCGTCGGTCGTGATCCTGGATCTGGCGGGCCATCGTACCGGAACGTTCCGGCCCAAGCACCAGGCCGTTCCTCCAGCGGAACCGTGCGGCAGCATTCTCTCCATAGCCTGGACCGGACACAATACGATTGCCGCCAGGTGCCACGTCAATCCGTCGCTCAGTGAATACATAGAGACAGACCTCTCGAGCGGGCGGGACATCCGCGCGCTGCTGGGCTATGATTTCACGCGGTCGCCGGACGGAAAGAGAATCGCGCACGTCGGCTGGATCGTCCACTTCGCGCCCCCATACGCCCAAAGCAACTACCTGCAGGTGGAACACACGACGATTTATCCTCTTCCCAAGGGCATGGCCCCTGTTGAACAAAAGGGCTTGACGGGGCCGCCTGACGTGGTCCGCAACAAAGGCCTGACTTTCTTCGGTATTCACCAGTTCCGGCCGGGCCTTTCCTGGTCACCCGACTCCCGGCGCATCGCCTTGATCGATTGCACGTACGATTGGACCGCCAAAGTCGCCGGATCGCTGGACTCAGCCGGAGAAGAATCCAACCGGCGTTGCTCTCTGGCCATCGTGGCTGTGAACGGTCAATTCGTCCTGCATTCGCTCACCGGCCTCTCGCCCCGCGGCCTGGGACAGGCCCGCCTGTCGTGGACCACACCGCACCAACTGTCGCTCCATACGGACGGCGAAACTAGAGGCTTTAGCGTTCCATAACATCTCGCCGGGAGTGAGACGGTGGATGCCCCATCTTTTCGCCGCGGCCGCTATATCCTGCGCGGCGCGGCCCTCCGCCGGACGGATCCACTGCGCCTGGCGGCCACCGCGGCGGCCCAGTTGCTCCGGCTGCAGGGCGTTCCCTGCCGCTACGTGACCGGCTTCAATGTGTCGCTCGGGAATCGACGGGGCGATCACTACGTGGTGCGCGAGAAGGACGCACACGCCTGGATCGAGGTGTACCTGCCGGGCAAGGGCTGGGTGGAGGTGGACCCGACGCCGCCGGAGGAGTACGAGGCACTGACGGCGCAGGCTGGCGATTGGCTGGAAAGCCTGACCGAGGGTGTGCGGGCTGTTTTCGCGGAAGCACGCGTCCGCTTGAACTTGGGCGACTGGCGCGGCAGTGCCGCCGGAGCTTGCCGTTCTGCTGCGCCAACTGGATCGGGAGTGGGCCCGCGCCGGAGTCGCACGTCCCCCCTGGCGCGCGCCCCTGGAGCACCTGCAAAGCGTCCCGCCGCAGAAACTGGCGCCGGCGGTTTCCGCCGCCGCGCCACAGGTGATCGACTGCTTCTATCGAGCCGCGTTTGGAGGAGGGACCGTGCCGGCTGCCGAGATCGAGCAACTCAAGCGCTCGTTGCCCTCTGCCCAACCCGAATCGACAGCGGCCGGCGGGAGGCCTAATGTCACTTACTTTTGGGCCTAAAGCCGCATAGCGGCGACCGAAGATAGCCCAGCGTTTCAACGCTGGGTTTCTGGTAGCAGCGGGATGAGTCCCGTAGGGACGGCTGAACGCCTTTGCCAGCGCGGGTTTCAGCCGTCCCTACGGGACTTGACGATTGCCCTTTGGTTCCCAGCACTGAAGTGCTGGGCTATCTTCATCCGGCCCCGACGGGGCCGGCATTGCGAAAAGTGAGTGACATTGGGCGAGACGCCAGCGCTCCATAGACGGTCGCCTATGGAGCGTCCGCCGCGGCGGATCCCGCCGGCCCCCGTCTCGCACTCACGGCTCTGTTGATTCCGGCTATGCTGCTCTGCGTTTATCTGCGTTCCCGCCGCGGCGGGCGCCGCAATCTGCGTGAATCTGCGAAATCTGCGGCTGGTCACGGTTTAATTGGCTCGCCAGCGCGGAAGGGGGAGGCCGGCAGGCCGGCCTTGTTGATCAGGTTGGCCGCCCCCGGATCGTCTTCCCAGGCGTAGCGCACCGCCACCGGCGCCTTCACACCGGGGCTGGAAACCACCACCGTGTCGCCTTCGATGGTGGCCTGGGCGGCGACGAAATCCAGGTCCTTGCCGGCGATCGTGAATCCGCTCAACTCGCTGCTGCCGCGCGTCAGCAGGCCCCCGCCCACATGCTCGAACCAGACCCGCAGGCGGTTGCCCTCGGTGGTGAGCTGGCGGAACAGCGGGCCGGAATAAACGATGTCTTCGCCATAGGCCACGGCCCGGGCCGCCAGCCCCAGCCGCAGGCCAACGTCCTGCTTGTTCTTGGGGTGGATGTCTTTCGACTCGCCGATATCGATGATGACGGCCATGCCGGTATGGCGCAGCGCCAGCGCCTCGGTCTGCGATTCGCGCAGCACCGGCCAGTTTCCGCTGGACTTGAAGTTGGCGAGCTGCACGAAGAGGAACGGGAAGTTGCCCTGTCCCCAGGCGCGCCGCCAATCTTCGATCATCAGCCGAAACAGCCGCCGGTAGGGAAAGGCGTGGGTGGGCGTAGCGTTCGATTCGCCCTGGTACCAGATGGCGCCGCGGATGGCATAGGGCGTCAGCGGAGCGATCATGGCGTTGTAGAGGCCGGCGGGCGTGTTCTGATGGCCGGGGCCGGCGGTCGGACGCGGCAGGGCGGGCGCCGCTTTGCCTTCCTGCTTGGCCGCCGCCGCCTTCTGCTTCCGTTCTGCTACCTGCTTTTCAAACTTCTCGCGCGCCGCCGGGTAAGCGGCCAGGATCTTGTCCCAGTCGTCGGAGATGAACTTCAGCGCCGGTTCCGCGTCCAGCGCCGGCCGGCTGGTCCAGGACTGCGCCGGCGTGCCGCCCCAGGAAGAATGGATCAGCCCCACGGGCACGCGGCGCGCTCCATGAATGTGGCGCGAAAAGAAGTAGCCGGCCGCCGACGTGCCGGCCACCGTCTCGGGGCTGCAAACCTGCCAACTCCCGCTCACATCCTCGGCCGGCGCGTCGGCCACCACGCGCTTCACCTCAAACAGCCGGATGGCGGGATAGTTGGCAGCGGCGATTTCCTGCTCCGCGTTGTTCACGCTCTTGACGGCCCACTGCATGTTGGACTGGCCGGACGCCACCCACACCTCCCCCACCAGCACGTCGGACAGCACGATCTTGTTCTTTCCGGCGATGGTCATCTGCTCGGGGCCGCCGGCCTGGAGCGGTTTCAGGAAGACCGCCCACTTGCCCGCGGCGTCCGCCGTGGCGGACACCTTTTGGCCGCGAAACACAACGGTGACCGTCTCGCCCGCCTCCGCCTGTCCCCAAATGCGGACCGGCATGCCCTGCTGCACAACCATGTGGTCGCCGATCAAGGCCGGGAGCTTCACTTCCGCGTTCAACGCAACGGCGGAACAGATGCAAAGAATCAAAACCGCAAGCCACACGTGCTTCGTTTTCGTCATTGTGCAACTCCGCCTGCGTAGTAAATCACAGAGGCCGGGGCGAGGTAAACGGGCTGTCGTCGGCGGAGTCGCGGTAGGTGGAGGCACCATGCTTAGCACAGGGCCGAACCGTATGCGGAGCTCCCTAGAAAAACTGCGCGGTTCAGGCTGTCCCCTTTCCCCGCCTTGTTGTAGAATCACACGAACGCCGTGGCTTCCCGAGTTACCGTCCAAGGAGGTTTCTATGCGACCGCACGAAGTTGTGGAATCCTGGGTTGAATGGTGCCGCCAGAACCTACGCCCTGACCGGCATATCTCGGTCATTTACTCGCTCGGAGCCCCTTGGGAGGAGCATGCCAATCTGTCTCAATATTTCTGGGAGGGTGCGAAGAACTGGGTTTTCGACCAGCTCGCGGGAATCCAGGCTGCGAACCCCGCCGACCTCTTTGCGAGATTTCCAGCGGTACACTACTACCGCTCGCTGCTAGGTCTCTGACCGCTTACCTTTGTGCTTGTAGCGAAACTTCCTCCTGGCTTGCTTGCGGTCGAACCTCCAATCAATCCTGACGCGTTTCCGATTCGTTCGACGGCGCCAAGCACGCGTCTCTCGC
>Ga0315280_10000537_pt1 | contig 70506 bp, 66 predicted proteins | sample YL17G06_40_MG_FD_203697 | JGI IMG/M metagenome (GOLD analysis project Ga0315280, IMG submission 203697) | Sediment microbial communities from Yellowstone Lake, YNP, Wyoming, USA - YL17G06_40 | ecosystem: Environmental > Aquatic > Freshwater > Lake > Sediment | place: USA: Wyoming | collected... | reverse complement strand
TGTACCAGCTTGGTAGTATACCTTTCCCTCCACTTGACGAGAGCAACTTAAGTCGGGCCGAGCCTTAAATCTGTCCACGATGGCGGGTTAAGAGAGCATGGTGACACGTGGCACAGAGGAGGGCATCGAATTCCTCGCAAACGAGGTGAGAAAGCTCTCAGCCGATCTCAGCGTCAGACGACAAGTGGAAGAGCGAGTGGCCGAGTTCATGGAAGTAAAGAACGGAGACTCAACTCTCTGGTTCAGAGAACTCGTTTACTGCCTCCTCACCGCATACTCCAGCGCCGAGAGGGCGCAGCTCTGTGTCGACGCCTTGGAAGGCTGCGGCGTCGTCCCAGACGGAAACATCGAAGAGGTGGCCGAAACGCTCAGGCAGACGGGGCACAGGTTCGCGAACAAGCGGGCCGAATATATAGTCGAGGCTAGGGGCCTCAGAACGAACATCAAGGAGATCGTGGCCAGATTCAGAAACTCGATGAAGGCGAGGGAGTGGCTCGTGGCGAACGTGAAGGGGCTCGGGATGAAGGAGGCGAGCCACTTCCTCCGTAACGTCGGGTACTTTGACGTCGCCATCATCGACAGGCACATCCTGTCCAACATGAGGGAGCACGGCCTCGTCGAAGAAGACGCGCCCAAGGGGCTGACGAAGAAACGCTACCTCCAATACGAGGGCATCCTTAAAAGGGTCGCCGATAGGCTCAGAATGCCCGTCGGCCAGATGGACCTCTACCTCTGGTACCGGAAGACCAGGAAGGTCCTCAAATAGAAAGAATCACCACTTTTATCTCGCAACATCTGGCTCCCTGGGTGAATCCTGGCAAATGTCCCTCCTCGAAAAGCTTGACTCGTTCTTCGAAGACGAGAAAAACAGGAAGGTGGCCCTGCTGGGTGTCGGGAGCCCGATCCGGAGGGACGACGCGGCCGGTCTTATTGTCATCGATGAGCTGGAAAAGCGCGATCTGAAGGGCGTCCTCCTCGTCAGGTCCGAAGCCTCCCCCGAATTGTTCTTGGGAACGCTGGAGGAGTACGGTCCGACACACGTCATCATCGTTGACGCCGCGGACTTGGGCATCGGCCCCGGCGAGGCGCGTGTCGTGACGACGAGCGAGGTTCTCGGCGAGGCCATCTCGACCCACAGGCTGCCTCTGACCATCCTCATCGGGTACCTCGAGGGAAGCCTGAACGTGAAGACGATGCTGATCGGAATCCAGCCGAAGGACATGGACTTCGGGATGGAGACCTCGGAGGAAGTCAGGAGGGGGGCCGAGCGGGTGGCTCAGGATATTTATAACGTCTTGACGAAGGATAGATGAACACGGAGGGCGTGTCCGGATGAAGGTCAAAATCGGAGGCGAAACCAGAGAGTTCCGGACCCTGTGGAGGGAGGGCCGCACCGTTAATATGATCGACCAGCGAAAGCTCCCCCACAGGTTCGAGATCGCAACCACGGACAATCACGAGGAGACCGCCGAAGCCATAAGGAACATGACGGTGAGGGGGGCGGGGGCCATCGGCGTCGCCGGCGCGTACGGTATCGCGCAGGCTTCCATGGAGGCGGGGAACCTTTCCTCCGACGATTTCGAGGCATACCTAAGAGCGGCCAAGGACAGGCTGGAGAAGACCCGACCGACTGCCGTCAACTTATTCCACGCCGTAGAACGATGCGTGAAGGCATCGATGGGCGGCCCCGTATCTGAACGCGTGCGTAAAACCGTGATTGATGCTGACGCTGTGGCCGAGGCGGACATCTCGGCCTCGATGAGGATCGGCGAGCACGGCAGCGCGCTCATCGAGGACGGATGCCGACTTTTAACCCACTGCAACGCCGGAGCCCTGGCCTTCATAGACTACGGGACGGCCCTCAGCCCCATGCGCTTCGCACACTGGCGGGGGAAGAGCATATTCGTCTTCGTCGACGAGACGCGGCCCCGCTGCCAGGGCGCGATGTTGACGGCGTGGGAACTGAAGCAGGAGGGGATCCCGTACGCCGTCATCGTGGACAACGCTGCCGGCCACTTCATGAGGCGCGGCGAGGTCGACGTGGTCATCGTCGGTGCCGACAGGATCGCCGTGAACGGCGACGTCGCCAACAAGATCGGGACCTACGAAAAGGCGGTACTAGCCCACGAGAACGGCGTCCCGTTCTACGTCGCGGCGCCGATGATGACCTTCGACCCGAAGTGCGCGAACGGCGATCAGATAGAGATCGAGGAACGGAGCGCCGAGGAGGTTCGCGGAATCCTGGGAGCGGGCGACGGCGGCGAGCTGTCGAGGGTACTGATCACGGAAGGCGACACGCCCGTGAGGAACCCCGCCTTCGACGTCACGCCGGCCGAGTACGTCACCGGGTTCATAACCGAGCTGGGCGTGCTTGAGCCGCCGTTTTCAGATAGCATTTCGAGCGCCCTAGGAGAGGTGGGGAAATAAGCAACGCATCTGCGAATCGCTTTTAACCATTCGACGCCATCAGGAGATCGTCCGGCTTGACGGTCAAGGTGCTGCTGAAACCCATGGGGCGCGAGATCAGGGTCGAACGGGGAGAGGTTCTCTTGGACGCCCTGAGGGAGGCCGGCATCAGGATAGAGAGCCTCTGTGGCGGAAAGGGCAAGTGCGGCAAGTGCAGGGTGATCCTGGAGGAGGGGAAGATCGAGAAGATCTCCTCGGAGCCCGACAAGTTCCTCTCCCTGCAGGAGATCCGCGAGGGCTACCACCTGGCATGCATGGTGAAGCTCCTGGGCGACTGTGCCTTCACCATCCCCGCCGAGAGCCGGATCGAGGCGCCGAAGATCCTGCTGAGCGCCGATATGGAGATAAATGAGATCGACCCGAGCTCCAGGAAATATATTACCAAGGTCTCCCCGATCAGGGATTCTCCATTCCTGATATCGTACCGTCGGTTCCACCTCGACGGCTACTCGGGCGTCCAACCGAGGGTCAGCGACGAGGCGTACAACAAGCTCCAGATGCTCGGCGCCGCGGAGCCGATCACGGCGACACTCACGAGGACCGGAGGCTTCCCCGAGATCATCGACGTGGACGCTGGCGACAGGACCGGTTCCAACTACGGCATCGCCGTCGACATCGGGACCACGACGGTAGTGGCGGTCCTAGCCGACCTCAACACCGGGAAGATCCTCGGCCGCGCCTCGGAATTGAACAGGCAGATCACCTACGGCGAGGAGCTCGTCACCAGGATCGCCTTCGCCCAGGAGCGGGATGGGTTGCCGAAGCTGCAGCGCGCTGTCGTCAGGAGCATCAACGACGTTGTGGATCGGCTCATCTCCGAGGCGGGTTTAGGCGCCGACGACGTGACCGACGTGTGCGCCGGCGGCAACACGGTGATGAACCACCTCTTCGCCGGGCTCGACCCCGCTTACCTCGAGGAGGCGAACGTCGAGGTGTCGCAGGACCCGATCGTAAAGCGCGCGAAGGCGCTCGGATTGAACACGAACCCCGAGGCGTACGTCTACTGCCTCCCTAACGTGAGCCGGTTCCTCGGCGGCGACGCCATCGGCGACGTCCTGTCCTCGGGCATGTGCGATTCCGACGAGATCTCCCTTATGGTCGACCTCGGGACGAACGGCGAGATCGTCTTCGGCAACGGGAGCTGGCTCTTCTCCAGCTCGTGCGCGTCGGGCCCAGCGTTCGAGGGCGAGGGCGTGATGCACGGGATGAGGGGAGCCAGGGGGGGCATCGAGCACGTCAAAATAGATCCAGCGACCTACATGGCCAAGGTCTCGGTCATCGGCGGCGTGAAGCCAAAGGGGATCTGCGGCTCCGGCATCATCGACGTGGCGGCGGAGATGTTCAAGGCGGGGATCCTCGACTTCGTGGGGAAGCTCGTGCATGGGAAGACGCCGCTGGTGAGGGAGGGGCGGCACGGCCTGGAGTACGTCGTCGTCCCCACCGAAGAGACGGCCGCGGGGCGGGACATCGTGATCACCCAGGCTGACCTCGACTATGTCATCGACTCGAAGGCGGCGGCGTGCGGGGCGATCACCGTCCTCATGAAGAAGCTGAAGCTAGGCATACAAGACGTGAGACACCTATACCTCGCGGGCGCCTTCGGCACGTACACGAACCTCGACAACGCCGTGAAGCTCGGCATCTTTCCCGAGTTCCCGAACGCCGTCACCCATCCGATCGGAAATGGCTCACTTTCGGGAGCGTACGCGACGCTGATGTCGATGCGCAAGCGCGAGAGGGCGAGGGAGATCGCGGAGAAAACGGTGTACATCGACCTGCTCGTGGACGTGGAGTTCATAGAGGAGTACTCAAACGCCCTCTACATCCCCGGAAACAAGGAGTTCTTCCCAAGCTACAGGAGGTAGGTCAACCATCATCGAAGTATCTTATCAATGAAGCGAGATCACTTGTTTTCCCTTCAAAAAGGCAGGATCACCAGACCAATTAGATTTAAATCTGCGACGAAGTAACAATTCCTAGTCCGAGGCTGGGCTCCCGGACAAACGAAGGCCCGCCCTAGCTCAATGGTAGAGCAACCGGCTGTAGCTTCCGCCCCGCGGGGCGAAGGCGCCCAGCCATTGAGCAGACACCGGTTGGTTCCCGGTTCAAATCCGGGGGGCGGGATCACTTCAAGGAAAAAGTTACCCCCTACAGGTCGCTGATTAGAACAGTCAGGATATTGGCTTTCGAACATGTGATTCGGGGTTCAGATCCCGGCTTGAACACCAATGCATTAGTGAGCGTTCTCCGTTTCAAATGTCATGTTTTTTCTATCTTTGTGTATCCAGAAGAACATGCTTTGACGTGGAGATCACCTTTCAAAAATCTCAACCCCCTGTCGACTTGCATGCCTTTTCAGTTTTTCATCGAAGGTGAGGAGAGGATGCCTCATCCTCCTGGCGACTGACAGAATCAGGAAGTCATTGTAGTTCTGGTATGCATCGATCGTCCGAACTGAGAAGATGATGTCATCGACTTGTATGGGGACTGATCTAGTTTTCGCATGTGTCATGTACTCTATCACTTTCTCTTTCGTGAACGATAGATCAAGATTCTCCGCCTTCATGAACCACACGTATTCGTGAAAGACTATCGACGGCAGCACCCACCCTTCGAGGGAGTCCAGCGACCCCTTTGCCTCGGCGTGGAGCTCGCTGTCTTCAAATGTGTCGAATATCAGAACATTCGTGTCTACGACCGCAGACAACCGTCCAGCCCCCTCTCGATGGACCTCTCAATGTCCTCTATGCCGAGGGGCTTGCCGAGCTTCCTTGTCTTCCTCTCCCCCTTCCCAGAGACTATTATCTTGATTACGCCCTCCTCCTCAAGGTACTCCATCACGACGACGTCGCCCTTATCAATATTGATTCGAGCCCTGATATCGGCAGGAATTGTTATCTGATAGTTGCGAGTCACCTTCGTAGTAGGCATATTATATCAACTATAAATAATATATGCTTGCGTATAAATCATTTCTTTTTATAGATAAGATATTTGTCCTCAGGCAATCATCGGGGGAAAATTTTGGACATCTTGATTTCTAAGGCATCCTCCGTTTACGGTAAAAGATTAAATCCCCATTCAGCAAATCCCTGATCTTGGATTCTATTGTTCCTAACCCGAAGTGGCAGGAGATAATGGATAGCACCTACGAGCAGCATGTTCGCGAGATATTTGCGCCCAGGGTACAGTTGGCGAGAGAGTTTGAGAAAATTCTGGGAAAGGAAAAAACTCATGAGATAATCAAGAATATGTGTGAGAGAGATGAAGCTCAGTCAGCGAGGCAGACCAGAGAAAAAGAGCATATCGAGAGTTTCCAAGACCTAATCGTCTGGATGAAGAAAAATTATGGGTCACCATACTGGCCACATGTCCTAACCTACACGTTGGAGGAAGCACCGCAGGGGTACTGGTTTACATGTACAGAGTGTCTTTATGCCAAAATCTTCAGAGATCTGAACGCGGCAGACCTTGGCTATATCATGCTCTGTAATACGGACTTTGCGTGGACCTCCGCTTGCCATCCCAAGCTTAGGTTGAAGCGTACCAAGACTCTGATGCAGGGGGACGAATGCTGCGATTTCAACTTTTACTGGGAAGAATGAAAAGATGCCTTCTACTACACTGGTCACATTAATAGCGTACAGCACATGTTCAAGCAACACCTTCCATCTTTTTTCTTGAAATCACTCAGAGGCTTAATCTAGAGGCATAAAGAAATGATGGAAATCTTCTCTTTACTATGAAGGGTTATTTCTGTCTTGGTTGACATCTGATCACGGATTCTGATATGAATATCCCTAGTTCAAGTTACTATCAAAGAGAGATATAGGAAAAAATTTTTGGAAAGTTAGAGCCTCAGAAACTTTGTCGCGTTATTATAGAGTATATCCTGTTTCTGGCTCTTGGTCAAGATATAAGCGAACTTGATTACATCGATTGAGGAGGGAATGGCGTCGGGCCAGTTCATCTGATCCGAGCCGTATATCACCTGATCGCAGAACCCCGCCTCAACGATACGCCTCAGATAGCTGTAGAACTCCTTCCTGGGTTGCCATCAGTTGATAAACGACACATCGGCATGGAGCTGTGGATACGTGAACAGCATGTTGATCATCTTATCAAGCATCGGCCAGCCCGCGTGAGCCAACCATAACCTCAGCTTCGGATGCCGTACCAGCGTCTCCTCGAGAAGCAGGGGGTTGCTCAGGTTTGCCCTGTACTTCGGTGCCCAGCTGCGCGCGCATGGCTGTTTAGAAATTGAACCCATGAAGGTGCTCCCATTTACGTTGGAGGAGCCTTTGAGGTTAATTCTAGCGATGTTCAAAGGAAAACCCTTGCCAATTTGACCACTAAATGCTTCGCACAACCAATTTCTAAACAACCTAGCGCGCCTTGGTGAAAGAGACTGGCCTCCGAGGGACGGCGTTCTCGCTGGAATATTCAAGTGGAATCCTTGAACCGGGTACCTATGCATGCAACTCCGTCCATCGACGTGGGCTTCATTCTAACCGGACATATTGAGTTGATCGTAGAGAAAGGGTCGACTGTATTGAATCCCGGTGATTGTTATGTCCAGATTAAAACCTCCCATGCATGGAAGGTTGTCGGGAATGAATCCTGTGTGTTTGCAGGGTTTATGATCGCCGCTAAATAAACATCGAATGTGTGTGGGCATAATTTTATCTTTGGATTTGGGGGTAAATCATGCATTACCATGAAGTTTTAGATAACTAAAACTAGAGAAATTGCCTTAGCCATCAACTCGCCATTGAGCAGGCACCGGTTGGTTCCCGGTTCAAATCCGGGGGGCGGGACCACATTATTTGAACTCAGCAGCTGATCAACTTCGATTTCCCGGCGAAGACACATGAAATTCGCAGCGCGGCTTTGCGTATATTTAATAACGCGACAGGTCGAATCTTCTTGAGGAGAAACAGGATGAAGTACGAGATCAAATATAACCCTTCGTATTCCATGCTCGTGGTGGACCTGGGGGCAGGCGAGGCGATCACTGGTGAGGCTGGGGCGATGTCGTACATGACGCCGAACATCGACGTGCAGACCCACCTTCGTGAGCGGAGCATCCTGGGCAGCCTCGGACTCTCCATTCTTGGCGGCCAAACCCTCTTCGTCAACGACTTCATCGCGCAGGGTGGCCCAGGCCAGCTAGGGCTCGTGGCGGCGCCCGTCGGCGACATCAGCGTGCTCAGGGTGGAGCAGGGCCGCGGCTATATCGTCCAGAAGGCGTCGTACCTCGCGTCGACGGCCGGCGTCGAGCTCGACGTCAAGTGGGAGGGATTCACGAAGGGCCTCTTCGGCCAGGGGCTATTCATGATCAAGGTCTACGGCGGCGGCGACCTCTTCATCAACACGTTCGGCGCCATCGACAGGCACATGCTCGGCGCCGGCGAGGAGCTGGTCGTCGACAACTTCCACCTCGTGGCGTTCTCCGACAGCTGCAACTACACCGTCCAGCGCATCGGCGGGTGGAAGGAGACAATCCTCAGCGGCGAGGGCTTCGTCACCAACATCAGGGGACCCGGCGAGATCTACCTCCAGACCAAGAACCTCAGGGAGTTCGTCGAGTGGCTGTGGACGCTGCTCGAGCCCAGGGTCCGGAGCCGCGCACGGTGATCTCGGCCTCACCCGGAGCCACGAAATTGGACGCGGTCCTGTTCGACTGCTGGGGCACCCTGGTCCAGGCGCCAAACCTCATGAGGAGGGGCGCCTCAGCCGAGCTGTTCCACAGGTCGCTCACCACCAACGGCTGCGAGGTCGACTGGGAAGTCTTCAGGGACGCGTACGCCGTTGAGTCCATGAAGCAGCACGAGGAGACGATGCGGGACCTCAGGGAGCTCGATTACGTCGGAAGGCTCGAAGCGACGCTCCAGGCCGTGGGAATCGTACCTAACGAAGGGCACGCGCTCGCCGAGCGGGCGTGGTCGGAATACCTGGCGGAGTGGCCCAGGCAGAGCACGCTCTACGTGGGTACGTCGGCGCTCCTATCGTCCATCAGGGGCACCCGCAAGCTGGGGCTGGTGACGAACTTCCCCGACGGCCCGACGGCGAGGGCGGTCTTCAGAAAGTTCGGCTTCGAATCCGTCTTCGACTCCCTCGTGGTCTCCGACGAGGTCGGATTCAGGAAACCGCACAGGCTCATGTTCGAGAGGGCGCTGGGCGAGCTCGGGTCCGAGCCCGAATCCGCCGTGATGGTTGGGGACACGTTCGAAGCGGACATCAAGGGTGCCAAGGACATCGGGATGAGGGCGATCCTCATCGACGCAGACGGCAGCCAGGCCGCCAACCACGGCCTCGCCGACGCCGTCGTGAAGGGAATCGACGATGTAAAGGAGGCTCTGAGGCGACTCTTGAAACAATCCACCATGTTTTTCAGATAGATCCAGATGATCATGGTGTCTGTAATAGGTGAAGGACGCGGTGTCGATGACCACCATGCAAGGGATCTGGAGGTTCAGGGACAGGCTTCCGCACGTGGAAGAACGCTGTATGCAGACCCTCGGCGAGGGCGGTACGCCGCTGCTGCGACTCCGAGACACGGAGATCTGGGTCAAGGCGGACTACATCAACCCGACGTCGAGCTTCAAGGACAGGGGGGTGGCGTTCCTCGTCTCGAAGATCGTGGAGGAGGGGGCGTCAACCGTCGTGATCGACTCATCGGGGAACGCGGCCGTCTCGACGGCTGCGTACTGCGCCCGCGCTGGCCTAAGGCTCATCGCCGTCATGCCCAAATACTCTCATCAAGAGAAGAAGCTGCAGGTCCTCTGGCACGGGGCGAGGGTCATCGAGGTCCAAGACCGGGACATGGCCAGACTGTACGCACGTAGGCTTGCAAAGGAGCTCGACCTCCGATATGTCGGCTTCGCCCTCGAGCCACACGCCGTCCCGGGATTCAAGACGGCCGCCTACGAGATCGCTGAGGAGTTCGCGCCGGACGCCGTCTTCGTGCCAACCGGGAGCGGCACAAACATCGTCGCCATTGGGTCAGCCTACCTCGAGATGCGGGAGATGGGCGAAGTGGCCAGAGTGCCCGAGATGCATTGCGTCCAGTCCGCCGCCTGCGCCCCGATCTCCGCCGTGTTCACGGACTACGTCCCCATCGAGTCGACCCTGGCCGAGGGTGTCATCGTGCCTGTCACCGAGCGCAAGAACGAGGCAGTGCAATTGATCAGGGAAACGGGCGGCACCGGCTGGGTCGTCGACGACGGCGACATCTACCGGGCCCTCGGGATCCTCGCCTCGAACGGCATCTACGCCTCGCCGACGGGGGCGGTCGGGGTGGCCGGCGCCCTGAAGGCGGGGATCGAGGGCAGGTGCGTCTGCATCATAACCGACAGCGGGCTCAAGTCGAACCTGATGCTTCCCAGCTTCAAGGAAAGTGTCATCCCCATCGGGAACGAGTCGGAGCTTGACCGATTCGTCGAAAAAGAGCTGAAATCAAGCCGTGGATGATGTCTCTCCGGCGACCAATTCCACGATCGCTCTGAGGTCGTCGACGAGCACCCTGCATCCGGCGTCCCTCAGCCTCCTCCCCCATTCGCCGTTCCTCAGGAAGCCGATGAACGCTATGCCGGCGTCCGCGGCGGTCTTCATGTCGGTCGTCGTATCCCCCACGAAGACGACGTCTTTGGGATGGACTCCCAGATCTGCGATAACCTGGAGGAGGTGACGTGGATCGGGCTTCGGGTGCTCCACGTCGTCCCTGGCGAGCATGGCGTCGACGTATTTCGTGAGACCTGTCATCTCGAGGCTCCTCGTGGCGTAGGCGTTGCAGCCCCTCGTGGCGACGCCAATCCTCAGCCCCAACCGGCGGAGCGCCTCCAACGCCTCGTGGACGTGCGCGGTTGGCTCCACCGTTGTCAGCGCCTCCAGCTCGACGGCGTTCAGCTCATCGTTGATCCGAGATATCGTCTGCAGGCATCGCTCCGGCGGCATCCCCAGCTCCCTCAACATCCGCTCCCCGCCCGTGATGATCTCCCAGATCCTCCTCGACTGTCCGAGCTCCTCCGGGGGCACCCCCTCCGCGGCCAAGGCGCCCATCGCTCGCTTCCGCATCTCGTCGTAGTCGATGTTCGATTGGATGAGCGTGCCATCGAGGTCGAAGACGACCGCTCTCGCGCTCGGCATTCTGAAGACATCCGCTGAGCTCGCTTTTATTATATATCCCTCGAAGAATAGATTAAAATCCACACCGTGCCTGAATAGTGAAGGCGGGGCGCGGGCCGGTAGATCAGTCTGGTACGATCGCCACACTTGCAATGTGGAAGCCGCGGGTTCAAATCCCGCCCGGTCCACTCGTTAAACATCGCCAATATTATTTGGGACTTATTTCATACACATATTAGGGATATGTCCATTTACAATTTCAATCATTTCTCAGGACCATATAAATCTCCATTAAACTATTCTCAATTTCGAAATAATATTTAAATATAGTATGTTATTACATACATCACAGTTATCATGACATACCTGGAGTTTAAGAACATGAAGCATAATAATCTTATCTACTTAGCCTTATGCATCCTTTCCACCGTGTCATTATTCTTCAGTTGTTTAGTAAACGTTTCTTACGCAGGCGTGGTGGCCGGAGGCGTGGGCCTCTCTGCAGACCCACTCTCTTCCACAATAGCCCTAGGCGGATCGGGGCAATCGAACATAACCGTTAGTGTTAAAGGAAACCTCGGACTTTGGCCCGTCGATCTCTCGGCATCTTCCATCAGCGGGGTCTCCACGAACTTCAACCCAGCACACGTGATAATTCCTACGGGACCCGAGGAGTGGCACCACAACCACTCGATTTTAACGATCAGCGTAGGCGACTCTGCAACGCCTGGCGTTTACAACTTGACCGTCCACGCGGACTTCGGCATCCTCGAGCGAGACCTCAACATCACACTAACGATTCAGGAGGGACAACACGGAGGAGATGATGGAGACAGGGATGGAAGTAAGCCCGTAGGCGGAATCATAGTGTCCGAGAATGAACCCGCAATACGGGCGTTTTACATGAGTTTGACAGGGATCGTTGGAGTCGCCACGGGCATCACGGTGGTCAGAAAACGTCGGAACAAATTGAAAGGCTTGCACGATCATTGAGGGCTGAGGAAAAGGACATCGCCTGAACTCTGATCGACGCTCTATCTTTTTTTAATCGTTTAAACTGTTCAATCGTATTGATTCCTCAATCCCCACACACTTGAACTGTAAACCCGATATGGAATTCATGACGAATGACACAACAGAATTTAGCTAAATTCTCTACAATTCAATCCTATGTTATATAAGAAGTCAAGTACGTGAATGAGGATGCGGAACTAGCCCAGTTCACCACAACTCCCATTTTCTGTAGCTCATTTGAGATGTTTTTAAAATTGTTCTCATGCTGTAGGAATGTTTTAATTCAGATATGAGTAATATATATTGAATTATTATGGCCGAGCAAAAAATATATAGAGTATTCATAAGCCACGCCTGGAAATGCGACGACGATTACAACAGGTTTGTGGGCATGCTTGACAGCGACCCACAATTAACTTGGCAAAACTACAGCGTTCCAGAAGAAGTTACATTGAACGTAAAAACTGGAAGGTTGGAAGATCAACTTCTTGATCAGATCAAACCGGCCGAAATAGTAGTGATATTGTCATATATGCAATTAGACTATAGATACTGGATACAAAAGGAAATTGACATCGCCCAGGAAATGAATAAACCGATAATTGGGATCGCACCTTGGAAAAAGGAGAAGGTCCTCAACATGATTCAGAATGCCGCCAGTGAAATAATAGAGTGGGACACTCAATCGATAGTGGATGCCATCAAAAAGCACGCCATGTGAAATCTCGATGGAATACGAGACGCCGATAAAAAGATCCTGAACCGAGGCTACACACATTTTCAAGAAAGATGGACAAAGTTAACATTCGATAGTGTATATGAAATCATCTTACGCCAATAATTTTGAATATTAAAAATTATTTATTCCTTCGTCTCAAGCTAGCGACACCTGCAACAACTATTAAACCAACGATGGCAATCCTATCGTGGAAGTCATGCAGAACTGGTGCCTGAAGTATCGATGCATCAAGTGCTGTTTGAACACCGAGATGCCACTGAGCACTTCAGACGTTGACAGGATAAATACCCTTGGTTACGCCACCGATTTCTTCACGACCGAAAACGGCGGTGAGCTACGATTGAAAAACCTGAACGGAAGATGCGTGTTCCACGATGGCAAGCGATGCACCATCTACGATAACCGACCGAAGGGCTGCAGGCTCTATCCGGCCGTCTTCGACGAAAACAGGGGGAAAGTGCTCCTTCACGCATATTGTCCTCAGAACAGGAGGTTTAAGCTCACACCCGACATGTCACGAGAAGTCATCGAACTCATCCGAAGGCTGGATGAAGAAAGGGAAATGCGGCGGAAGCTCGGAAATAAATTTTCGCGCCCATTGTCTTGAATCTTAATGGGAATCTTTGCGCCCAGCGTCTTGGAATTTTTCTCTCCCATCATTCCCTTCTTGCTTTTCTTCGTCTTCGAAGGAGAAGACATCCTCGATCCTCAGGTTGAACACCTGGGCAATCTGATGGGCCAATCTCAATGATGGGTTGTATTTTCCCTTCTCCAGAAACAGTATTGTCTGCCTGGTGACATCCACGATCTGCGCCAGGGCCTCCTGCGTGAGATCGAACTCCTCCCTCAGTTCCCTGATCCTCGTTTTCATGGCTGAGACCCTCAGTCTCCACGCATATCGTAGTAGATGAAGGAGGCGACGAATAGCACGATGTTCCCTGCGAATAGAACTGAGAACGCCGCTGGAAAGAGGTCCAGAACATGGAAGGCGGCCATGTAAGCGATGAAGAACGTTGAAGCGACCATCGTGAAAACGAATGCGTTTCTGCAGGATCTCTTGACGTTCCTGTCAACCCTCTCGTCGGTGCCTTTGCCCCGTAGGGCGCTCAACAGGCCGAAGAAACCGAAGAAACCATAGAACCCGTAATTTCCAGTCGCCAAGCCGAGTAAACCGACGAAACCCAACAACCCCAAATAGCTCACACTGTTGCGTCGCACGTCGATCCCAGCTCGATGTAAATTATTTCTAACGTTAGAAATAATTTACGTAAGGTATATTTAACATTTTTGACCCCGAAATCTAGACGCGCGCGGCGCTTATTGATCGTCGAAATGCATGCAACGTCTCGTAGATTATCAAATTATGACGAATAAAGGTGGATTCACATAGTCCTATTAACGCGGATCTAGTTCTCTTGTTCGATTCCTAAAATTTTGTTGTAGATTTTGTAGACTCTGTCTCGAAGCTCTTCCGGCATATACTGGTATTCTTGAACGCCAAGGTAATGGATGAAGTCCTTCTTCAGGAGGGCGGCGGCATCGCGCCCGTTGCCGTTCTCGCCGTTGTACCTGGACCTCTTCATGAAATCGTTCAGGAACGCGTTTCCCGGCTCGTTCTCGTGGGCGAGGTACAAGGCCAGCTCCTGCTCATCCCTTCCTAGGCCGCTTCGGTCGAAGCCGAAGGTGTCCTTGCCCTCGAAGACCGAGAAGAGGCCGAGGCAGTCCTCGCTGAACATGTCGCGCCAGAACCCGAGCTTCTCCACGTCGACGCCCAGGGCCTTCATGAACGCGTAGTTCCTGGCGCATTTCGAGCAGTTGCAGCACCAGCGGTGGTCCTCAGCCAGCGGGTCGTCGCAGAAGCAGGACATCTGGTACTTGGCAAGCTGTGGAAAGCCGTGATGGAGGCACTTGGTCACCGCGATCTCGTTCAGCGGCCCGACCAGGCTGCAGACCCTCGCAGAGCCGCCCGTCAGAAGGCGCATCGCGATGTCCAGCTGCCTCGTCCAGTGGCTGCTCTGATCGTAGCAGTAGTTCGTCCTGAAGCCGTCGCCATCGTTCGTCTCTTCGTCGGAGCTGAACTCGTTCCCGAATAGAAGGTATTTCGCCTTATGGTGGAAGACGAACGGGAGAAGGATGAACTGATAGTACAATAGCGTTGTCCCCCAGCCTAGGGTCGATTTCTCGAATCCCATCCACTTCGCATCGTGAAAAAGACCGATTTCGTGTGGGATCGTGTAGCACGTGATGCCGAACTCCTCCTGTATGCCGCGGAGGATCTCCTGCTTGTGCTTGTTCTCGTACGTGTTGGAGGGCTCGATGATGTTGATCAGGATGGGCTCAAGGCCCAGTTCCAGGCACACTCCCAGCGTGAGGAGGCTCTCCTTTCCAGAGGAAAAGGCGATAATCGCGGTGTTTTCGGGCTCATAGGGCTTCGACCAGACGATGGGATCCCCTGACGCAAACACGAATTCGAGGTTGAAGTAACGTCTGATGTAATCGGTCGTGTTCCTCTCGTCGAGGACGGCGCTCGAGGGCAGGTCGAAAATCATGTTTTTGAAGGAAAAACAATCCAGCATCGGGAGCCGGGTATCGTATATGATCCCATTCTTATCGAGGACCAGCGGAAGGTAGTTCGTCGACATGAAGGCGATGTGATCGACGATCGACCTTTTAACGTGCTCCTCCAGGGGCAGCCACACGTTTTTCGGGTACGTTATCCTGTACCCTTTTTCGTTGAGTCTGATCCCGATAGAATCATCTGAAAAGTCGGCGTTTACATTCAAATAGCTCTCTTTTTCATATAACATTTCAAACAGTCTTTTTTCTCTTTTTAAATTTAAAAAGAGTAAAATATATAAATCTATGCATTCAATATCATATGAAAGTCATGATAAAAAATAAAACAAGGACTATATTTTACCTATTTAGTGAAATACTTCATTTTACAAATTTATTTTTTAAATCTTATAGGAATATTGCTTTTACAAGTCATTTACGCCATAATCGGAACGCATAGTAATTTATAAAAATTTATTGATGGATCAGTTTCAAGTACTACCTGTGCATCATGGTCAGAGAAATACTAATCTTTCATTAATACCTATATCTTAATATCGAAATGGAACTTATTCCTCATCTTAACTGCCGAAACAAGATCCATGATTTCTTACGGACGCCGAATTTCAGGTGAGAAATCATCGGAGTTGATCATGATCTTGAAGTCGAGTTCAAGAGCTTCGTATCAAGATCTTCGAGCCGAATGTAGCTCATAGAAAGAATTACTTTAAATTACATGAACACTGTGTTTGTGGAAAAGATAAAAAATATGCCCGTTAAAATAGTTATATTTTAACACGCGTATCAACAGCCGGTGACAGCCAAGCTGGACAAGTTGTAAAAATGTTAAAAGTAAGAATCGCGATCATAGCCAAGGACACAGATCGATTACGTCGGAAAAGAAACGAGTTATCCAGTTTGCCTAAAAGATCATTTCAGGCGAGGATTCATGTCACACTCCTTCGGCACGAGATGGGAAAAAGGCGACGAGCCATCACTGTCGGATAAGATCAAGGAGACAGTTCGACAGCCGAGCCCGCTCAAGCCCCGCCTCGACTCAGCCACTAAGAGAATCGAAAACCAGGTTCACAGGCTCGATCAGGCGTCTGACCGCTTCAACGATCGGGACAAGACCATCTTCAGCCAGATCGTGGACGCGTACTCGAGGCACGATTCCGCGCACGCCAACATATACGCGACGGAGCTCGCGCAGATCCGGAAAATGGAGAAGATCACGCTTAACTCCAAGCTGGCTCTCGAGCAGATCGTCCTCAGGATCAGCACCGTGACGGAACTCGGCGACATGGCCGCGACCCTACTGCCCGTGATCAGCGTGCTTCGCGATCTGAGGATCGGCATCTCGATGGTGTCCCCCCAGATGGGGAAAGAGCTGGGAGAGATCGGCAACATACTGAGCGGGATCGTCGTCGACGCTGGCGCGGTGACGGGGCTGGGCGTAAACTTCGAGTCGACGAACGAGGATTCGCAGAAGATCCTCGAGGAGGCGGCGACGATCGCCGAGCAGCGGATGAAGGACACGTTCCCACCACTGCCGGGAAAAACCCCCATCGGAGAGCCCATCAAAGACAAAACGCTGTAACGAAAACGACCGTGCACAATCGCGTCTAACCCTCATTTTTTTCAGATAATGCCAATAACTCGTACTGAAGAGGACATCATCGATCACGCACATAATTTGGAACGGATTCGCTAGGTTAAGGATAAGAAAATGTGATCGATGTACTTCCTCTGTTAAACATGGATTCGGGTGGCTGGGCTAAAGCTATAAAGAATCGGAGGGGTGCGTTTAGGGGATAGACGTTGGGTCTCAAGGTCACGGGAATCACGGTGTTGTTCCTCGTGGTCGGCGCCGCGTCCGGTCTCGCCGTTGCCACCCTTCTCAACCAACCTCAGATCGCCAGGTTGCAGGCAGAGCTGTACACGATCAGGAACGCAACTGCCACGATGATGTTGGACAAGGCCGCGTCTGAGGAGAAGTATCGGCAAATGAAGGATGCGTACGATCAGTTAGATTCGAACTATACACGATTGAGCGATGATCACAGCGTGCTTCAAGCGTCTCTCGAACAGCTCAGCTCCAACTATACCGAGGCGAAATCGCATCTTTCGGATTTGACGACTCAATTGCTGAAGCTGGAGGCTGACTATAGGGCGTTGAACGAGAGCTTTTCGGCGATCCACGTCCCGTACGACAAGATCGTCTCGAAATACGCCAAACTGATTTCCGAATACAAGAGGCTCAATTCCAGCTACGCGCAGCTCCAAGCCGTGATCGATCAGAACGGGCAGATGTCAGAGTCCATGCTGCAGTACTACACGTCGCTGAGCGGCAACGTCTCGACCCTGTACGAGATGTTGTACTCCTATACTGATATCCAGAGTTCATTTCCGCGAGTCCTGAACAACGACGCAGTAACGAGGATCGCCGACACGGTCAAGGACGTGACGGGCTCTTCGAATGACAGCTGGCCGGCGTATCAAAAGATCTACAACCACATCGTGGCTAGCATAAAATACGTCGACGACATCGACATGCCCCTCATCTCCGATTACTGGTACACGGATCAGTCGGGGTACAGCTACATCACGAGCTTCTCGCTGGACACCGTCAGGAACTACATCCAGACGCCCGCGCTCACAGTCGAGATAGGACAGGGCGACTGCGAGGACCATGCCGTGCTCGCGTACGGGATGATACAGTACTACCGGAATTACATCCTCGGTGCCTTCTATAGCCTGTACATTGCGGAGATCACCTTCTCCGACGGCACGGGTCACATGGCGGTAATAATGCCCGTCTCGGGGGGAAAGATCTGCGTAATAGACCCGGCGGGGAAATACCTCACGACGACCAGCGGAACGATCGATTCGAAGGCGGCGCTCGTGGAACTTCAGGGATACTCAAGTTACTGGGCGGCCAGCGTTGGAACGATAATGCACATGAAGTTGTACAACGTCGACATCTCGGACGGCAGCTACGAGATCGCCGCTGAAGGCACGATAAACCAGGTCGCAGCGTATCTACAGGGATAAATACGAGTCAAATCGATCGTGGATACGTCTCCTCCCTTCAGAAAATGATGGCTTCCACATCGAACACGGCAGCGCGTCGAAAAATATGACTATTCGGTCTCGCATGATTTGAATGGATCGTAAGGCACCCAGTCCCAAGGAGTGCGCGTCTCGACCGTGATGTATTTCTGGCAAAAGCAATTTATGCGCTTGGTCAGTATTTGTGGATCGTGGAAGAAGAAATCGTAGGCGTAGTGCCGCACCTGCTCAGATCGACGGGCGGCATCGGCTCAAAGCACTTCACGTTAATCGTTACGAAGCGGCGACTGATAATCGCACAATTCACTGGCCAGATGATGAACGAGGCCATGATTCAAGCGAAGAATAAGGCGAAGAAGGGGGGAAGGGTCTACTGGGGGGATTGTTGGCCGGAAGAGTATTGACTCCAGGGGACGTCATCGACTATACCGACAAGTACTGGCGAATGGCGCCGGATCATATCATCGCGGAAACTCAGGGCAACGTCGCCATCGACGTGCCTAGCATATCATTTGCCTATGTCGAGCATCAGGTCGACGAGCCGGATGAGGACTCGCACATTAGAGCCGATCGTTACATTCTCACGATCGAATCGACGCAGGGCGTACAATCGTTCATCTTCGACGCGGACCCCCAGGACATGGACGTGCTGAGGATAGTCCTTGGGAACAGACTGCAAGGCTCGGGTCGATCCCATCCGATCAAACCAATGAGCTCTGGACGCCCATCGGATCTCGGTTATCCACCTCCACCACCCCCACCGCCAACGTAGAACTTAGATGGTTCAATTGGTCCATGCGAATCAGTCGATCCAATAAAAAACATTACTCAGGTATTCTGAATTCTGTCATCGTTCTGTTCTCTAGAACGTTCGTTCAAATACGTGGCATCATATAAAGGCTCCACCGATATGCAGGGTCGAGGCGAGAGAGAATGAACTTGAAGTTCAGCATGGTGCTTGCGCTGATGACGATCCTGATCCTTCCGTCGGCATCCATCTACGCATGGCAGAGCCTTAGGCCCAGCGAAGTGCCCATTGGCCCTAGGGGTGCAAGGGACACAGCGGTCGAGTACATCATCAGAAACCATGAAGAAGTTGGAGGGCTGACCGTTCCATCTTCATGGGCCGAAAGGAACCTGACACCTGAAGGGCTGTTGGGTTACAACAAAGCTCAATACACAGCAGAGAACTGGCGCGTTGAGGTTTCGAACGCCGTGGTCTTAAGACCCACATACGCGGTCGACGTCGAGTTCAAGGGCGATCTCAGCTTCCAGTGGCAGGGCACCGTCGACTCTGAAGGCAACGTCGTCGAAACGCTGTTCTCGATGGCGCATTAAAATCAACCAAGCTGAAATGAGTCAGAACAGCGCCTTTTTCATCTGTACCAGAATCCCCTTTACACACCTTGAGTAACCCCATTTTTACAGTCAATTTAGATGTCAAAATATATCTATACAGAGGCGAAAGGATAAGTCGGGAAGAATCATGCAGGGTTATAAGCCAAGTTTCGATCCTAAGCTGATCGACGCCTGGGTCTCGATGTGGAAAACGTACGATCTCTCCCTGGTCGACGGGCTATTTCTTAACAATCAAACGGTCACATACTTCTCGTCCGAGAAGGAGGGGGTCGTCAAGGGCATCGTAGCCCTAAGGAAACATCATGAGGAGTTCGGCTTCGTAAGAGGGGGCAAGGTGCAGCCCAACAGGCTGTGGCTGGAGGATGCCGACATCGAACAGCACGGCCCGACGGCGATCGTGACCGCGATCTGGTGCTTCAAGAGGGGGGACTCTGAAACAGTAAGGCGCGGCCCGGTCACATTCGTCTACGTGCATTCGGGAAAAGAATACAGAATCGCTCATGCACACTTCTCCAACTACTGAACGTCTGAGAACATGAAATCTTTTTTTCAGGCGAGGATAGAGGATTTTGTTTCTTTGTAATCGTGTCAGAGCATGTTATTTAATCAACAAATCTTCGATGGTATTCGAACTCGCCATGTTTTGTCTTGATCGTCACGACATTCTGATCCACTAGGCGCTCACAGCGGCCGATCTCCTGCGCCCAGATTCCGAAGCCCTTCGATATGCCGACCGCCTCGTCCGCTATCTCTGGATCCACGATGAACTCGAATCCCACGCCCATGTTGAAGTCCTCGTACATCTCCCTCCAATCCACCCTCGCCTCCCGTCGAATGAGCTCGAAGATCGGGTCGGGCTCCGGAAGGGAGTCCTTCACGTAGTGCACGCCTCTTCCGAGGTGCAGGCACTTGGTCACGCCGCCGCCCGTGTTATGGACCATGCCGTGGATGGCGCCTCCGAATTCGGCGAGCACCGCCGCGACGATGGGCGCGAAGATCCTCGTCGGCGAGAGCAGCGCCTCACCCACGGTCATCTCCAGCCCATTCGGGCGATCGTCGAACCTGAATCTGCCCGTGTATCGGTTCCGTCCGGGTTGAGCCAGCTCGGGGTACTTGTCGAGGTATCGGGGCTCCATCAGGCTGCTTCGGGCGAGGGTCAGGCCGTTGCACATGATGCCGCTGTTCAGGGCTTCCTCATACTTGGTTCGCCCACCGCTTCTAACGCCTATGATGATGTCGCCCGGCGCGATCATCTCGCTCGTCACCGCATCTTTAAGGTCCAGCCTCCCGAAGATGGATCCCGCGACGTCGAGGGTCCTGAGCTGGTCCGGATGGTCGGCGGTCTCGCCTCCGGCGAACGGTAAGTGTGTTCCCTGACCGGTCAGCATCTTTAGGCACTCCGTGAATCCATCGGCGATGGCGTCGAGCAGCTTGACCCTGTCGATGAGCAGGGTGTTCAGGGTGATGTAGTCTATGAATGCGATGGGCTTTGCTCCAACGCATATGATGTCGTCCAGGTTCATCGCCACGACGTCCTGGGCCAGACCCTTGAACCACGAGGCGTCGCCGGTCTCCCTCCAGTGGAGGTAGCTCTGGACGGGTTTGCTGCCCGCGCCATCGGTGTGCGACACGAGCCCGCGCTCGGGATCATCCGGGTCCCGCTGGACGACACAGAACGCGCTCGGGAAGATGCCTTCCACGACCCCTCGGAAGGCCTCGACGCCCTTCTTCCGCACATCGACGCCGAGCGAACTGTACCTCGACAACCATGCATCCCTGTAGATGTGAGTTCGGATGATATGTTAAACTTGCGCATTGAGATGCGATTAGTTCATCATCCATCACGACAGGCCATAAACTTGAAACGCATCAAATCCAACACGATGACGCCCAGATTAAGACGTTCCTTGAGCTCCACTTTTGCGAACGTTACAGGAATCATGAGTTCTCTGTTCATACGGATCTGCGTCTCAAGCAAGCCTCAAATCCATGCGAGGAGGATCCGTGATCGAGAGACAACACGAGGCTCGACGATATGGCTCCGGGCGTGGACGGCTCCCCGAAAGGAGAAGATGATCGCATCATGCTCGAGGACATCGGAGCCGCGGTTCCCAACTTGATGGCGTTAGGGTACACGAGCTCGAAATTCATCGAGTCGGGGAACCCCAGCGCCCTCGCGATCGCGGGAGGCCTCAGCGGAGGGCTGCAGCGGCAGTTCGTAGCACGCAAGGAGGAAATCGTCGGTCTCCTCGTCGTCGATCGGAGGCTCTTCGAGTCGGATGTCAGGTCCTCGGCACTTTTCGAACTCGTAGCCGGAAGGCTGCTGCTCCCATACAAGCCGTTGGTTGGAGCGTCGTACCTCGAACACTGGGATAGAGTTTACAAGAGGCGGAAGATCGTCGAAAGCCTCACGGCCCTGGCGTTGGAACATCCCGATCTCGTGAGCGAGATCTATATCGACAAGAGGTACTTCATCCATGACAACCTGTTGAGGCTGTTGCCGCAGGCCCACGCGATGCTCAAGGCACGAAAATGGGGACAGACCGAGGCGCAGAGGGGCTACGACGAGGCACTGACGAGTTTGAGTAGGGACGGCCTGATCCACATCGGCAACGACCTTATCACGATAGACGAAAGCTTCTTCGACCTCGTTCCGAAGAAAACCGTGGCCGTATCGGATCAGCTTACCAGGGTTCAGAGGCAGCTCCTGAGCCTGCTCAGGCTCGGCCCGAGGGGCTTCTTCGACCTCATCCAGTTGCTGCCGCGTTCGTTCGAAAACCTGCTGCCGTCGGCGTTTCGGTCCTCCGACATCTTGAGCCCTGAGCGCTTCCTCCAATTCCCGACGGCCACGGGCCTCACACCTCTCTCCATCTCGAACAACGTGGACGAGATGCTCGCCGGGATCGAGCCCTCGGACAGGATCGAAGGTGTTCGGCTCGACAGGTTCGGCAGCGTCCTGAACGAAGTGTACCTGTTGAGCTACTCGGCGGTCGATGGGAAACGAAAGGTGATCCTAAAGCGCTATCCGAACTGGGTCAGCCTGAAGTGGGCCCCCCTCGCCCTCTGGACCCTCGGCACCCAGAACTTCGCCATCCTCGGACGATCGCGGATGGAGAGGGAGTGCGCCACGACGGCCGCACTGCTGCGCAGTGGCATCAGCGTTCCGAGGATCCTGCAGACGAGCTTCGAGGACCGGTTTCTCATCAGGGATTACGTCGAAGGCCGGAACCTGGTCGAGGTCGTCAAGTCGATGATACAGAGATCGGGCCCGCATGATGATAACCTGCGTCTAATCCGGCTCGTCGGCCGATCCGTGTCCAAGGTCCACGGCGCAGATTTGACGCTGGGCGACTGCAAGCCCGAGAACTTCATCGTCACGCCCAAGGACACGTTCATCGTCGACCTGGAGCAGGGGGCGAGGGGCGGCAACGCCACGTGGGATCTCGTGGAGTTCCTTTACTTCTCGGGGCACTACGCCAACACGTTGGATCCGCTCGAGGGCGTGATCGACCTGACGAAATCGTTCATCGCGGGATACCTGGAGGGGGGCGGCGACAGGCGGAGGTTCGTCGAGGCGGCGCGGCTCAAGTACACGAAGGTCTTCACGCCCCTCACCCTCCCCCACGTCATCTACACGATAGCGAAGACATGTCGGTCTGAAGCGAAATGACGTGAACCCTATCCTGCGTACTATCCGATTCCTTTAAAATGCCACTAATCCAGATGCCAATATCCATTCAGTTTGTGCCTAAGATTTTCTATCACACCCTCGGTCACCTTCAGCAGCCCTGGATTAAGGGAACTCTCTTGAAGCCCGTCCACGATGTTAATATCGGCCCTAATCTCTCCTGAGAGTATGGAGAGCCAGCCTTCCGCCACTGTTTCGGGGTTGTATCCGCTGCAGCAGAGGTCGACGATGCCGCAGCCGGCCGCAGCGGTGGCCTCCCTGACCGCCATCCCTATCGACCTCAATCCCATGAACGTGAGACCCAGGTTTGCCAGCCCATCCCGATGGTGAGGGTCCGAGCCGCCGTTCCTAATGATGATGTCGGGCCTTAACTCCCTCGCGATGGGTTTGAAGACGCGTTCAAGGACCAGCCTCATGCAGGCGTCGTCCGCCCTAGGCGGCAGGGGGACGTTCACGGTGTAACCCTCGCCGTCGCCAGCCCCGATCTGATCGACGAAGCCCGTGCCGGGATATATCGTCCGCGGATCCTGGTGGACCGAGATGTAGAGGACCCTGGGCTCCCTGTAGAAGATGTCCATCGTCCCGTTGCCGGCGTGGGCGTCGGTGTCGAAGATCATCACCCGCTCAAGCCCGCGGCGCTCGATCAGCGCACGTGCGCAGACGGCCACGTCGTTGAAAACGCAGAAGCCTCCCCCGTAATCCCGCCCGGCGTGGTGGAGGCCGCCGCCGACGCCCTGCCCTACAGCAAACCCTCCTCCGGCGACCAGTTCCCCCGCCCTCAGGGCCGCCCCGACGATGTATCTGGCTGCCCGCACTATCGCAGGATTCAACGGCGTGTCGGCCGACAGAGGGACGCCCCTTTCCGCCAGGATCTCTACGCGACTGATGTAATCGTCCGAATGCGCCAGTGACAGGTCCCGATCGTCGGCTGCGTCAGCTTCAAGCAGCGATATCTCGGGTCTCAAAAATAGACCCTTATCTTTGAGCAACTTCATGTACCGCGGGAATCTGTCGCCCCTGAATGGGTGGTCGGCGCCGAAATCGTACTCGGCGATCTCGTCGCTGTACACGATGGCCGTCCGATCCACGGTACGATCACTGACACAGTCCTATTTAGGGCTCCGCTGAAGCGGTATCTCCAGGGTCTCCTTCACGGTGTCGAAGACCATGCACGTCAGCGTCTTCTCGATGCCCTGGACGGTCCGCAGCTTGTCGACCACGAAGCGGCCGATGGCGGCGACGTCCTCGTCCTTAACCTTGATGATAATGTCCCAGTCGCCCGTTATGATGTGGACCTCCTGCACCTCCGGGAATCGAGAGACCTCTCGCGCGATTTGACGCTGATTGAGCGGGGCTTCCACACCAGGCGTTCGGTAAGTGATGGACGCGAGGATGAAGGCAGTCGTGGGCCTCCCAAGCTTCGAGGCGTCGAGGACGGAGTGATACCCCTTGATGAAGCCGAGGCCCTCGAGCCGCTTGATCCGGGAGTAGACAGTTGTGACAGGGCTGTCGATCCGCTTGCCGATCTCGTTCGCAGGCGTCTTCGCGTCCTCCTGCAGCATGCGCAGGATCTCCAGGTCGCGTTCATCCAGAGATACGGGCGTCATCGTAAAAATTATGATATTAATAGAATATAAATATTATTATTCGTATTTTTTCCCATAATAATTGGAAAATATTTATATCACTGGCCTGGGGCTTTAAGACTATATCGTGATGCCATTGAAAACGGATGCGATGGAATTGCAGAGCTCGCTCAGGTATCGGTACAGATACATCAAGCGACCAGAGATGAAGAGTGTACTGAGGATTCAGGACGTGGTGCTCTCGGCCCTCAGGGATTTCCTTCGGGGCGAGGGGTTCTACGAGATCCTGGCGCCCATAATCGGGCCCGTGACGGATCCGGGCATCAGGGGGGCTAAACAAGTCTCCGTCGACTTCTACGGGCACCCGTTCAAGATCATGAGCAGCATGATCCTCTATAAGCAGATGGCGGTCTCTACACTCGACAAGATCTTCGCGCTCTCCCCCAACGTCCGTATCGAGCCGGAGGAGGCGCTCGCCACGGGACGCCACCTATCGGAGTTCAGGCAGCTCGACCTTGAGGTCGCCAACGCCTCGTACTTCGACGTCATGAAGCTCGGCGAGGCGATGGTCAGCTTCGTCTGCGATGTGGTTGAGGAAAAATGCCTCGAAGACCTCGAATACCTGGGCAGGGAGCTGAACGTCCCGAAACCCCCCTTCAAAAAGATGCGCCACGAGGAGGCCGTGGATCTCCTCCGTTCCAGGGGGATCGAGGCTCAGAGAGGAGAGGAAATCTCATGGAGCGCAGAGGAAGAGCTATCAGCGATGTTCGAGGAGCCGTTCTGGATCTACGACTACCCACTTACGGCCAGAGGGTTCTATGACCGTGAGGACCCTTCGAGGCCGGGCATCCTGAGGGACTTCGACCTCATCTATCCAGAGGGCTTCGGGGAGGCGATCTCGGGCGGCGAGCGCGAGTACCAGCTAGACAAGGTCATCGCGCGCATGAGGGCGAAGGAGGACGATCCAGAAAGCTACGGGTGGTACCTCGACATGCTGCAGGAAGGCGTAACGCCCTCCGCGGGCTTCGGCATCGGCGTGGAGCGATTCACCCGCTACATCTGCGGCCTGAAGAAGATATGGGATGCGGTTCCGTTCCCCAAAGTGCCAGGAATCGCATCCCCATGATACAATATAGTCTGTCCATCGCCATATTCCCCAAATGCTGCTGGAAAAACATCTCATCTAACTAGTGCAATCTTCAGTGCAGTTTGGTTGACAGTATAGAACCTCATCTCGTAGTTCACGTATCTGGGCACGAGCAGGTGGGGGTAATTGCTGCTCACGATGGACCAAACCATCTGGGCCCTCTCGTCCGTGTATATCCACATCGTCACGTTGTGCGATTCGAACCACCTCGCGTACTCGATCGGGTCTGATATCCCATAGTATGCGGGGGAATACAAGTTGCCCAGGAGGTGGCTTGTGCTTACATTCCACGCCGAAACCAGCCTGTAATTCAGGATGGGGTAGTCGCAGACGACGGTGCCACCCGTGTAGTATTTCATTCCTTCGTCTGCCGTTTGGAACACCTGCAGAGGGATGCGCTGGAATTGTCCATAGGCGGGGATGAAATAGGCATATGAAAGCAGTGAAAAAACCACCAACAGATCCCCAAAGCTGAAGTTTCTTCGGCCGATCCGAATGCTCTTCGTTCGGAGTCTATATATGACGTCAACTAGGAGGACAGATCCGAAAGCCGCGATTGGCATGGAAAGCCTGAGCATGAGTAGAAGGTACTCCGTCTGCATCGAGAAATAGGGCACAAGAATGGGACCCAGAACGACGAGACAGGCCATGAAGGAAAGGTATACGTGGTAGTTCTTCCACCGCTTCATGACCATGTGGCCGAAAACGCCCGCACATGCGATCATAGAAACCATAAGTACCAAGGCAGCGGGCCTCGTGGGCCACGTTTCGAGCTTCGCGAGCACCCAACTGAACATCAGCTCAACCAAGGATTTCCCTTGCCCGGCCTTGGACCACCCTCCAAACGAGTTATACAGGCCCCAGTACAGGGGATAGAGGGCGTTTGACGTCCGTATGGCGAAGAAGCCGCAAAAAACGGCCATGACCGAGAGCCAGCTGAACGTGGAGGTCAGTACCCTCCTCGATCCACGTTCGATTATAACTGCGCCCACTACAATTATGGTAGAGATGAGCCAGAACTCCGTTCTGCTCTGGGCGGCCAGGGCGAGGGAGACGCCCGACCAGACGGGATGTGCCCTGAAAGTGTACACGGCAAGGAGGACGAAGAACAGGGCCAGCGTCTCCTGCATGGCGATGACGTCGAAGACGACGGCGATGGGGAAGAGAGCATACAGTATTCCAGCGTAGAAACCTGCCTCCCGCCGCGCGTTTTCCCTACCGATAAGGTAAACGAGGTACGCGTTGACGCCCCCCACGAGGACGTTGAAGAGCCTATAGGGCACTATCGAGGCGGTGTCGATGGCCCATAGAAGGGAAGCCTGTACAACGTGGGGCACGACGCCCCAATAATACTCGCAGCCGTTGAGGTCCCACATGCGCCCCTGGTTCAGGCCGATCTTCAGGGTGAGGTAGGATATCTGCCAGTGGTGATACGAATCCCAGTTCCAATCTAGGGGAAGGAACGTCCACACGATGGCGCGGGCGACCACGGCTACGGACACGAATAACAGGGTAGCGTAGAACCTGTTCGATGGAACTGAGACGATGAGCCCCTTAGTGCCCATAGCTTAACTTTAGAATCGTCTGATCTGTTAATGAATGCGTCGACGAGACGAAATCATAGGCGAATGATCCATTAATGATGTCTTAAGCTTCTATAAGTTACAGAAAAAGATGAAGACTTGGAAAACGAGTGGCAATCACGATCCCTAGAGTAGGCTCTCGAGGTCGGGGTCTTCCTTCTGCATTTCTCGGCACTTGTCGATGGTCTCGACGGCGCGCCTGATGTGCGGGATCGTGATGGAGCCGCCGACGACGAGGGCCACGTCCAGCGCCTCAAGGAGCTCTGCGTCCGTCATCCCCAGCTGGACGCATCGTATTATGTGGTACGTGACGCAGTCGTCGCATTTGAGGACCATCGACGTCGCCAGGCCGAGGAGCTCCTTCGTCCTCTCGTCGAGCGCGCCGGCCTCGTAGGCGCGGCCGTCGAGGGCCCAGAACCGCTTGATCTCCAGGTTGCCGCTGGCCAGGATGCGCTCGTTCATGCGCCTGCGGTACTCGTTAAACTCCCTCAGGGTTCCCATCTCGATACCTGAAACTTGAGGCGTCGCTGATCCCTAAAAGGCTCTTCTTTCGACGATGGATATTTTATCGGGTTGGGAGGTCAATAGAAGCGGGATGAAGACGATCAACGAGGGCGACGACGTCCTGCTCCACCTGGATGCCCGGCGCACCTACCTCGTGCGCGTCGAGGCCGGAAAACAGTTCCACACGCACAAGGGATACGTGCAGCTCGGCGACCTCATCGGTAAACCCTTCGGCTCGTCGCTCGAGAGCAGCCTCGGGGTCACTTTCATAGCGCTCCGGCCGCTGGTTCGCGATCGGATCATGAAGACTGCTAGAAGGACCCAGGTGCTTTACCCGAAGGACATCGGATACGTGCTCTTCCAAACTGGGGTCGGAGCGGGCAGCCGCGTGGTTGAGGCGGGCACCGGCAGCGGGGCCCTGACCTGCGCCCTTGCGAACGCCGTCAGGCCTGATGGAAGGGTTTACAGCTACGAAGTGCAACCCGAGTTTCAGAGGGTGGCGGCGACCAACATCGAGAGGGCGGGGCTCTCGTCCTTCGTCGAACTCAAAATGGGCGACGTGACGGAGATGATCGATGAAGAGGATATCGACGCCGTGGTCCTCGACCTGGCAACACCGTGGCTCGTCGTCCCTCTGGCGCATCGAGCCTTGACCGGCGGGGGCGTGTTGGCGTCCTTCAGCCCCACGATAGAGCAGGTGATGAAGACTGTCTCAGTCCTCAGGGGGCACCCGTTCGTGGAGATCGAAACGGTCGAGCTCATAATGAGGAGGATGACGGTCGAATCGAACAGAACACGCCCGGAGACGTTGATGATAGGCCACTCCGGCTATATCACGACTGCCAGAAAGATGCTGTGATGATGTCCTGAACAGGATCGGTATATTTCGTGCGGATATGGAATTTCGGAAACGTATTTTCACGGATAATTCTAAATCCATCTGACCGCATTCTTCTTTGAATTGCGATGTTGGACGAGAAATCGCTCGGGTTCATGAAGACACTGATGGAGGCCTTCGGGCCATCCGGGTTCGAGCGTGAGGTTCAGGGTCTCGCCAAGGAGTATATGAAGTCCTACGCCGACGACGTCGTCGTCGATAAGCTCGGCACGGTGACCTTCGTCAGGAGGGGATCCCACGAGAGGCCGAGGGTGCTCCTCGCCGGGCACGTCGACGAGGTCGGCTTCATCGTCTCATCGATCACCGACGAGGGCTTCCTGACGTTCAACCCCCTCGGCGGCTGGTGGAGCCACGTCCTGCTCGGGCAGAGGGTCGTGATCCGCACCAGTAGGGGAGACGTGCACGGGCTAATCGCCTCGAAGCCGCCGCACATCCTTCCCGAGGAGGAGCGGAAGAAGCTGGTCGAGCTCAGGGACATGTTCATCGACATCGGGGCCACCGGCAGGGAGGAGGCCGAGGCATCGGGCGTGAAGATAGGCGACCCTGCCGTGCCGTGGAGCCCCTTCGATATCATTCAGGGCGGCAAGGTGGCGATGGGGAAGGCCTTCGACGACCGCATCGGCGCCTTCGTCCTCATGGAGGCGATCAGGCGGATGAAGGAGCAGGGCGTCGCCCACCCGAACACGGTGTTCGGCGCGGCGACCGTGCAGGAGGAGGTGGGCCTCAGGGGCGCGAAGACCATCGCCGAGGTCGTCGACCCCGACGTCGCGATCGTACTGGAGGTGGACATCGCCGGCGACATCCCCGGCATCAAGCCCAATCAGGCGCCCACGAGGATGGGGAAGGGGCCGGGGCTCATCACCTTCGACAGGAGCATGATCCCAAACCAGCCGCTCAAGGAGTTCGTCATCGAGGTCGCGAAGCAGGCCCAGATACCCCTCCAGCTGAGCCAGATGTACGGCGGCGGGACGGACGCGGGCAGCATCCACATGCATGGAGCCGGGTGCCCGACGGTCGTCATCACAGTCCCGACGCGGCACATCCACAGCCACGTCGGTTTTCTGAGCCTGAAGGACACCGAGAACGCTGTGAGGCTGACGATGGAGCTCGTGAAGCGCTTCGACGCGAGGACCGTAGGCGGATTCACCGCCATATGATTCGATTGGGGTTTCTCCCGCGTCCGAGGCATCGATCAGCTTATTTCGTTTTGACCGGTTTTTCCATGAAACGGGTCCAGTCTATCTTGATTATGACGATCAGGAGTATGGCCAGGAGGACGACGCTGAGCAGGGCCGTGAATGGGCCGCCAGATTCGAAGAGGCTGCGCACAATGCTGAAGCTGTAGCGGCCCGCGTAGGCGATGACGAGGCCCATCCCTAGTTTGCCGAGGAACATCGCCGCGAACGCCTTCCTGATGCTGTACTTCATCATGCCCATCGGGATCAGTATCAGGTCGTCCGGTATCGGCAGCAGGGCGAAGAGGAAGATCGCCGGCATACCGAACCGCTCGACCAGCGCCCGCGCGCTCTCAAGCCTCCTTCCGTACTTGTCCTCTATGAGCTTGCGGCCGCCCCTGCCGACCAGATATGAAGAAAATTCTCCTATGGTCGATCCGATGCCGGTGACGAGCCCCAATAGGATGGGATCCAAGACGGCCCCAAAGGCGTAGATGAACACGGCGAACGGGACGGGGATGAAGATCGTGAGGTTGCCGACAATCGAGATCATCATCGCCCCGAAGTAACCGTAGGTCCCGATCAGCCCCTCCATCCAGTTCCAGACGTCAACCCCGACAACGCTGAACCAGTTCACCGAGAGCCCTACCGATTGCATCGCACTTCCGCCATAAAAAGCGTTGGTAACAGATCGGCAAGTCCAGCACATCGATGGAAGCTCATACTGGAAAAGTTCCGGAGAGGACGATGAAATGTCGAAAATCTGATCGGCACGATCGACAGGCAGATATCCCTCAACACTTCATCGATAAATCGATACCCGTTGTGTTCACTGAGGGTCGAGGACGTCAGCGAAGCCAACGTGGACGACGTTTTCAAGGTCTGCTCCCACAACAGGCTCGATGATCCCGTCCAGAGGCAGGGCATCGGCCTCAAGAGGAGCTGGCTGCTGGATATGCTATCCCAGCACGGTCCGATGACGAAGATCGCGTACCTGGACGACAGGCCCGTGGCTCAACTGCTCTTCTACCCTGAGGAGGTAGTGCCATTCATAGCGGATCCGAGGAAGGACGTGATCAACATACACTGCGTCTACAACCCATTTCTAGAAACTAGAGGAAAGGGCGCAGGCTTCGCACTGATGAGGAGCCTCATGGAGGACGGGAGAAGGGGCCTCCGTTGCCTTGGAGGTAGGCCCTGCCGATTCATCGTCGCAAAACCATTCAATTCTGGTGAGGGAGTCTCCCTGTCGGATTTCTATAAAGCAAGCGGATTCAAAGAATCATCCGACGAGATGTTCCTCGAGATCTCGGCGACCTATCGATCGAGGGCCAAGAAAGAATACGTGCCACTGCCCGAGGACAGAAGGAGGGCGATTGTTTTCTATAACCCACTGTGCGAGTATTCGTATCCGTTCGCAACGAAGGTGAAGGAACTCCTCAAGGAGATTAAACCCAGTCTTCTGATCGAACTCATCGACGAATGGCGACACCCATCGGAGTCCGTGAAGAGGGGCAACCACTGGCTCATCGCGAACTCGACGCCGATAAAGAGCTTCTGGACCCAGGGGGAGGAGTTCCGACGAGAGGTGGAGCTGGCTTTAGGCAATTGAACCCATCGCAGTTCGTGATCCTTTAAATAAGTTCGAAGTCTGGGTTTGAAATTTTTTGTGGGGGATATTTGAACCACCACCATGGGGGAGACATCTTTTTACGAGGAGTTTCTTTAGAGCCTTCGCCATTGCCGTATTTCCTTCTTTTTCGCATGTGGAAATTGTCACATCAATGTTTATATCCCTGTGTTTATCCCCCCATGGCGCGCTACCAGTGCTCACGGTGAACCCGCGTCTCGTCGTACTGTGTGCGCGGCTCTTTCTCCTCAGCCGGATGACCGATTGATATCAAGTTCAGCGGAACGATGTTTTCGGGTATGCTCAGCACTTTCCTTACTGCGGCGATCCTCTCCTCTGAGGGGTATACGCCGAGCCATACGGCGCCTTGACCCATCGATACCGCTGCCAATAGCATGTTCTCGGTGGATGCCGAGCAATCCTGTACCCAAAAACGCTCGGATATCATCGGATCGGCACATACTGCTATGCATAGAGGAGCTTCAAACAGCATCTTTGCGTAGGGGTGATTCTCGGCGAGATCATTCAATTTCCTTCTATCCTTGACGACGACGAAATGCCACGGTTTACGGTTCGAGGCCGATGGAGCCGCCATGGCGGCTTCCAGCAAAATTTTGATTTCCTCGTCACCGACTGGCTCACGCGTGTACTTTCTGATGCTTCGTCTAGCAAGGATCGTGTCGATCAATTCTCTCGTCAAATTGAATCCCAGAGTTTTTGGGGCTACTCCTTTATTTATTTAACGAATGTAAGCGTGATCCAGCCTTCGAAAAATAATCTAAAGTAAAACCTCACCCTTTTTCTTCTCGCGCGCGATACATGCTGGCGTGACATAAGGAAACCTCTTATTGAATTGGATAGGAGAACACTATTGAGTACTAGATGGTAACGAAGGTGAAGTTGAGCGGAGAAAGGGCGGTTGCCAGGGCCCTGAAGGAGTGCGGCGTCGACCATTTTTTCTACGTCATGGGTGGCATGATGATCTATCCAGCCATCGAGAACGAGGGCGTCAATACAGTTCTCTGCAGGAACGAGAAGGCCGCGTGCAACATGGCCGACGGATATGCCAGGGTGACGAAGAAACCGACGGTCTGTTATGCTCAGCATGGGGCGGCGGCCGCGATCCTCGCCTCCATGATGTACGAGCCGATGTACGCCCACAGCCCGGTGGTGGCCTTGACCGGTTCTTTCCCCACGAGCCAGAAGGACACATGGCGCTTTCAGGAGTGCTGGGAGATGCCTTACTTCGAAGCGACATGCAAGTTCAACGTGGATGTCACCGACGTCAGCAGGCTGGCAGAATATGTGCGCACAGCGATCCAGGTGGCCATGAGCGGATGTCCCGGTCCAACCCATGTCAATATGCACCTGGACATGGCCAAAGCCGTGGCAGAAATTCCCGAGATCTTTGGCGACAAGACGTTCTTCAATCTTCCACCCTTCAGGCCGCGAGCTGAGATGGAAAGGGTTGTCGAGGCTGCTAAACTCCTGATGGGGGCTGAGAGGCCCGTGATGGTCTGTGGGTCTGGCGTACATCTCTCAGGGGCCTATGAGGAGGTGAGGCAGCTATCGGAGTTTCTGACGATCCCCGTCGTAACAGACTATAAGGGTAAGGGCTGCTTCCCGGAGGAACATCCTCTCTTCGTCGGCGTGATGGGCTCGTACGGTAGAGAGTTGGCTAACGAGGTCGTCCGCGAGGCCGACCTCGTTTTCTTCGTAGCCACACGGGCGGATAGCCACGCCACTGAGGAGTTCACGGCGCCGGAGCCCGGGTCGTCGAAGATCATCCACCTCGACATAGATCCTCTTGCCATAGGGCGAAACTACAGAGCGGACGTCGCCCTCCTCGGCGACGCCAAAGCCACCCTACTGGACTTGTTGTCCTTCATCAAAACGACCATCACCACCTACACGCCAAAGGCGCAACGCCTCAGAGACATAGCCAAGTCGATTAAGGGGTATGAAGACACCGTCAGAGCGTTGATGGACTCCAACGCCATCCCAGTTAAACCACAGCGCATGATAAAGGAGATATCAAAGGTTCTGGGCCCAAGGGACATCGTCGTAAGCGATACGGGCCAGATGATCTGTTGGACCACACGCCTGCTAAAACTGAAGGGGACAGGGTTGACATACATACCCTGTGGCGGGACGTTGGGATCGAGCTTCGCCACCGCAATAGGCGTTTCCTTCGGTGCCGAGGATGGCCAGAGAGTGCTGAACCTCATAGGAGACGGTGGCATCGCCTATAACCTTGCCGAGCTCGAGACAGCCAAACGGTACAACGATCGGCATGTCCCATTCGTCGCCATAGTGAATAATAATTCAAGCCTAGCCCAGGGTCGGCCCGCGTTCGATGATCTGACAAGAAAAGATGCGCCATGGATCGACTGCTGTGACCTGAGTGAGCTCAATTACGCCAAGATCGCTGAGGCCTTCGGCTGCCACGGGGAGAGGGTCGAAAGGCCAGGGGAGTTATCTGATGCGATCAAGAACGCCTTTGACTCGGGCAAACCAGCTATTGTGGATGTCGTCACCGACAAAAGGGAGTACGCCCCAATAGGTTTGAGCCGTAGGCTCGGAAAAGAGGCATATAAGGGCGTTCCAATATACTAGATCAGGCTAGCGCGTGCATGGAGGCCTATCCTTCATGGGTCAAGCCCCTTTTTCCCCATCCCCCGTACAGTGGCAGTGGCTTCGTGATCGCCTCCAGTAGCGCTGGTCGCCCGGCGCGCATCTCCTTCTCCGCCCTCCTTATGGCTGGGGTGAACTCATCGGGTTCTTCGATTCTCTCGCTCCATGCCCCCAGGGCCTCGACGACCTTGGCATGGCTCTGGACCTTGCTGTGAGTAACATGCATGGTGTAGGGGTAGTTGGGTTCGTAGCCCGAGTACTGAGAGTTGTTGAGGACGATGCCGAGAATTGGGATTCTGTGCCGCAGGGCCGTCTCGAATTCGTAGAGGCTCGCCTGCGGTGCCGATGCGTCGCCCATGATGGCCGCGCAGAACTTCTCGGGCTGTGCGACTTTGGCGCCCATTATCGCCGGGAGGGAGAACCCGAGAGACGTTACGTGTCCCCAGCCCAGGAACCCGTGTGGGATCACGGCCTCGTAGAGGGTTGTCGTCTGATCGCGCGGGCTGCCCGCATCGTGCGTGAGGATGGTGTTTTTCCGGTCGACCGTGTTCATCAGGTCCCATACGATCCTGTAGGGGTTTATCGGGGCCTCGTTGCTCGTGGCCAGGGGCATGAGCTGCTTCAACCACTTCTCCTTCTCCGCCCTGATTTCTTCAATTATGGCTCCGTTCCGTCTTCTCTCCCCGCTCCGTTTCTTCACTTCGGCTATCAGCTGGTTGAGCACGAGCTTCGCGTCTCCGATTATGGCCAAATCGATTGGGGTTCCTCTATTCAGGTCGCGCTCATCGATGGTGCACTGTACAACCGTCTTCCCTGGGGGTATCCTGGGTGACATGGTGGTGCTTTGATTTAGGCCCGAACCGATGGAGAACACGAGGTCGGCCTTCTCCAAGAAGTGAATGACGGGGTCTCCCCTGATGAAGCCTATTGACAGGGGGTGGTCCTCCGGGAATACGCTCTTTCCGCAGAGGGTCGTCACGACGGGAGCTTGAACGAGCTCCGCGAATCCTCTGAGCTCCTCGCACGCGTCCGCAGAGAACACTCCCTGGCCCACGTATAGGACGGGGTACCTGGCCGCCAGGAGCGCCCTGACGGCGACCTCTACGTCCCTCGGATCCCCTGCGGGTTTCCATCCCTTGACGCGTTTGTAGTCGAACTCGGAGTCGTCGAGTTCACCGTTCGCCACGTCCTCTGGGAGTTCGAGGACTATGGGCGAGGGTCTTCCCGTCCTGAGGTAGGTGTAGGCTGTCCTCATGAACTCGGGCACTCGATATGGAAAGTTTATCGTGGCCGCCCATTTGGTGACGCTGTCGAAGCACTTGGACACTTCGACCCTGTTTCCGCGCAGCCCCACCGTGTGGGTGTTCGGACCGCCGGGCATTAGGAGGATGGGCACGAGGTCTTCCCAGGCCTGGGCTATGCCTTCGAAGGCGTTTTCTATTCCGCCGCCGCCCATGACCGAGCACACGCCGATCTCCGCGCCGTTCTTGATTCGGGTGTACGCGTCGGCCATCGCTATCGCCCCGCGCTCGGTCTTGGCGAGGTACGGTTTGATCCCTATGTTTCCGCATGGGGTTGCCAAGGGGTCGTCGGGGAAGGTGAATACCTGTTTCGTTCCCTCGATCTGCAGGATCTTCGCTGCCGCGTCGGCTCCCTTCATGATCGATCACTCTGACTTCGATTCTCTGATGACGATATATAACGATTTATGATCTCATTTTTCGGCGCGAGAAAATGTGTTGAAATGCTGGGGCGTGTGCGGTATCTCTTGGGTGGGTTGCTTTTCTCGTTTCTTTTTTGTTTTGGTTTGTTTTTTTGGTGTTTTTTGGTTTGTGTTTGGTACTGTTATGGTACTGTTCAGCTACTGTTCAGCTTGGGGGTCCCGTTGGGCGTGCTTCTCGTGGGTGGAGGGACCTGTTTCTGGCTCCGCCCAGGTTATTTCTTCGGATCGGTTTCGGTGGGTGCGGCTGTGCATTGGGGGGGACGTCTTGTTTTGATATTTTCTCGAACTCCGTGTCCCAGTGTATGAATCTGAAGTCTTAACCGGTTGTGCAAGGGCTGGAACGTGGACGGAGATGAGTGGCGTATAGGCCAACAATATTCGAAAAACGTGGACGTGCGCGTAATAGGTTACTATTTTTTTAAATTAATAATTATGTTCCTTAATTTAGATTCTTAAATTTTATACTTCAATGTTTATATATTTTATAGATTATTAATAATTAGAATGTTTAATTTTACTAATGTCAGGGTTAAGGAGGAGCACAAAATCTCCGAAGTTGAGAAATTTTATTTAGCCGAAGTTATTGATGATAATGGAATAGTGTATGAAATATTTATTAATTCAGATGAACTCAAATGCAAAGATTTTTTCAATAACAGAATAAAAGATTAGGTGTTGTACTAATAATAAGGATATAATTGTTTATGTGATGTGTAGATAACTTGTGAGTCCTGCAGAATATAAACTTGTTTAGTCTTTTTTTGTGTACGCACCAAGCCACTTTTAGTGCGCGCGCGTATTGGAAAAACCGATCTCCCTCATCTTGGTAGAGATAAAGAAGGGTTCCCAACAAGTTCCTTAGTTGCTGTGGATTACCCTCTTCGGATCGCCTGCGTATGAATATGGATGCGAATGCTCCAGTCGATGCCACTCCAGCTATCACGCCCAGCGGGATCATCATGCTAAAGCAATCGTCCGAGTAGACCGCTTGGGCGCTTAGAGATAGGTCATCTCGATCACCAACTTGGAGGCCATGTAAACTACCAGATAGCGCACTGTGAAGGGCGCACAGTCGCAGGCCTGCATACTCAACACTGCCCAGAAGTGTTCTGAGGAATGAAAAAGAAAGGGTTTGTTTAGCCTAATGTCTCCGCTGTAGTGCCAAGAGCAGAACCGCGGCCAATATGATTCCTAATATTATTGCCTCGTATGGGAAGCCTGGGATGCCGCCGCCACCTCCACCGCCGCCAGGCGACGGAGACGGCGTAGGAGTCTGTGTTGGAGTAGGGGTTGGCGTCGGACTCGGAGTCGGAGTGGGCGTTGGAGATGGTGAAGGTGATGGTGATTGAGACGGGGACGGCGTTGATGAAGGAGACGGGGTTGGCGTGGGAGACGGGGACGGCGTTGGTGAAGGAGATGGCGACGGCGTGGGAGATGGCGTCAGGGGGTTCGCCTCGCCTCGCACGGTGCCGGAGATGCTGCCGGACTGGGCGGGAGGTATCTTCTGCAGCTGGAAGTTCACGTTCGACGTCACGCTCCCAGCGGTCACCGAGACGCCGGTCTTGCTCTGGGAGAGATATCCATTCGCAGTGACCTCTACCACGTACGTGCCTGTCGCGAGCCCGCTCGAGATCTCATAGTCGCCGTTACTATCGGTGTGTGCGCTGCCAGAGCCGGCCGCCGATGTGGCAGAGACGGAGGCAAAGCCTATGGGGTTATTGCTCGCGTCGGTTACCCTGCCCCTGATGGTCCCCGAGGGGGGAGGGGGAACGACCGTTAGCAAGATGTTGACGTTAGGGGTCTCAATACCCGCCACCACGTTGACGCCCTGGATGAAATTGAAGGCCGTGCCATAATTCGCGGCAACCATGTACGTCCCCGTTCCAAGTCCACTATCTATCCTGTAGTTGCCGCTGGCGTCGGTCTTTGCGAACCCCATGTACTGTATCTCATCGCTGGAGGTGGCTGAGACTGTGACATCCTTTAACGGTTGGCCGCCGATGCTGGAGGTCACCTTTCCAGATATTATCCCCGATGGGTCAAGCGCAAGGTCGACCCCCTTGGTTTCGACACCAGCTGTCACCGAGATGTCGCCTATCGTATTCGCGACGTGTCCCTCTGGGAATAGGGCGGTGACGCTGTATGTTCCGGCAGCGAGGTTCGTTATCATTCTGTAGTTACCGTCGGCATCAGTCATGGCGTAATAGCCGAAGCTTTCTTCTCCGGTTGCCGTGATCATTAAATTCGGCAGCGGTTTACCAGTAGCGGAGTCGGTCACCTTGCCGGAGATGCCCCCTGAACGCTTCAGAAGGAAGTCTACGTTTCCCGTTTCCTGACTTGCCGTCACGAATATGCCGCCGACTTCAGCCATGAGATATCCCTCAACTATTGTGGACACATTGTAAGTGCCGGTAGGCAACCCCTCCGATATGAGATAATGTCCATTTTGGTTCGTAGAGGCGAAGCCGAAGCCGTCGGGTCCCGACGCGACGACCATTGCCATGTTGATCGGAACATACTGGTCAGCGGCCAACACCCCGGTCGACGGATGGAGGCCGGGTGTTACGACAATGATGAAAACGTTCAAGACAAAAAATAGAACCATGAAATAGGCCATTGATCGCACATTGATTTTATGTTTCATCTTTTTCGCTGTTATTGAGTTCGCACAGTCCAATAAATGTGTTCCTCCTTTAAAGTAAAAATTGAACTTCAACATATTACACTACTTAAAAGCACCTCAAATGAGAGAAACAGAAGTACAATTCGTATACCCGTCTTTTCTCAATCGTCATAATAGTATGCGATTACATTGAATTTAACGCGCGCGCCTCTAAAATGGAGGAGAGCTCCTTCCCAGGTGCCTTTGAGCCGCTATGTCATATAGATACGGGAGTATCGTTAGCGATGAGAGCAGTCGCCATGAATCGTATTCCGTTCTCACTGATCGCGCCCTTATTTTGAGATCAAAAAGATCTGATCACGCAATTTTAATATCGTCTAAAACGACTACATGATAGGTTATTCCATGGTTGTATATCCCATTCGTGACGAGTTCAAGGAGAACACCGGCCTCACACTCCACGAACAGTACATGAAGTACCACCACCAGGTCCTCTCGGAATTCGAGGACGAGATGCCGAGGCTCTGGGGCAAGAAGTGGAAGGCTAATACCACCGTTGGTAAGCTCCGGACGGTCCTCCTCCACAGACCAGGAAAGGAGTTCCTCAGCATCGGTAAACCCACTCCTTGGCCGCCCCACGACAGCAGCCTCTCAGCCTGGAGGATGAGCTACAAGCCTAAAAACCTCACCGAGCTCACCGAGGACTACGAGAGGCTCGCCAAGGCCTACAGGGACGAGGGCGTCGAGGTCGTGGAGCGGAAGCCCGACTCCAACGATCCGCCATATCAGGTAAAATCAATATACACCGACGATGTCTGCCACCCGGCCGTGTACGGTCAAGTCATACTCAGGATGTACGATAACATTCGCAGGGGGGAGGAGGTGCCCACGTTCCAGACCCTCGCCGAGGTGGGCTGCCCTGTGGTGGGGATGATAACTGGCAGAGGCATGGCCGAGGGAGGGAACATCGGATGGCTCGACGAGAAGCATCTCCTCGCGGCCGTCCACTACCCGAGGGCCAACACGAGCGACCCCCAGGTCTGGAGGGCGAACGATTGGGGCCACGAGCAGTTGAGGAGGATCATCCAGACCCAGGACCCGGAGGTCGATGTGAGGATACTCCCAGGATACGGCCCACGCCCCCAGCTCACACACTACAGCATGATCGACAGGCACACGTCTGTCGCCGACCCGAAGTGGCTCGACGGCCATCTCCTCGATTGGCTCAGGTCGGAGATGGACTGGCAGTTCGTAGTCCCACCCAAGGAGCTCTGCAGGATCGACCAGGGCAACCCGGTGGGACCCGAGACCGGCGTGGTCTTGGAGCCCATGAAGATCTTGGTACCCACCGGAGAAACTGAGGCAACGAAGTGGTTGGAGAAGATGGGAGTCGAGGTCATAGAGGTCGAAATACCCAGCTTGGTAGGGCCGAGGAACAGCGGCTCAATCCACTGTGCAGCTGGATCGCTAAGAAGAGATCCTGAACCGAAGAATTAATAATGCACCCAATCAGTCCATTTTTCCACAATGATTTAAGATGAGTCGATCCGTTTCAACCCTTAATAATACGAAGACTGCTTACGCGCGCGCGTAACATAGTCCGTTCTTCTACATTCAATCTGTCGGTTCTCAGTAGTCAGATTAAAGTGTCTGGGAAAGTATTCACTTTGGGCGGAGGAACAACACCTACTAACATCATTTTCGTTAGTGAGCAAACCGGTCAAGTATTCACAACCAAAGTTACTACAGGTTTGTACTCGCTTATGCTTCCGAATGAACAGAACTATCGTGTCACGGTCCAATGGGAAGGCATGTTCGGCTCAGCTGGGTCCTTTGACGGAGGAATCTTGGCAGTAGACATCGGTGCCGGAAGAGATAGCTTAAGCCAGAATTTCACAGGATAGATTCGGATAACTGCTCGCGCGCACGATACACAGACAAAAGGCTGTGAAATTAACGAAGTATATTTTCGAAAAACAATTTGGTTAACATAATAAGTTGTTCATGTTTATTTAGAGTAAACAGGTTTGGCCTCTGCTGTTTACGCGCGCGCGAAAGTGCACAGAGCATTAATCAAAGCAAAGCTTGAACCCTACCTCGGTTTCCTCCATTCAACACAGTTTGGTAAGCCCATCTTGGTGTGTGACCTTCAAGAGCTTTATCGCTATTTGATAGATGATTTTCTCATTCAGTATTGTCGAAGGCTGAAGAGAAAAGACTTAAATTCAAACTGGTTCAAACTACAAAGTGGAGGCACGGGTTTATGTGGAAAAAGAAAGAAGAGAAGAAGGAAGAGAGAGAGGAAAGCTTGTTGAAGGAGCTATGCGGAGACGACGCAAAATTATATGATCTTCTCAGTAGTAGCCTGTATTTCGATCCTATAGCGGCCATACCCCAAGCGGATCTCGAGAGTCTCATCGAGGAGGCAGAGAAAAGTATCAAGGATGAAAATTATCGAGAAGCAATGCAGAAATATCGTACGGCAGTGGATAAGGCCCTTTTCGAGGCTACTCAAAACCTAGGGGAAAGGGTTAGGTACATCAAGGTCATCCAAGACCTCGCGTCGAGGGCTGCAAAAGTCAGAGAGAAAGTAACAGAGAAGGAAGGTTTCGCTTCCTCTTCCCTTGAAGGAAGAATTAAATATTATGAATTTATGAGCGAAAGAATTGAAGACGTGATAAAAATAGCTTCTCTCTTTTACAAAGAGAGATTAGAAGTGCTGGGAGCAATAGAAGGACGAGATGCAAGAAGTAAAGAGAGAAAAAAAGCTGATATAGGAGAGGAAAGAGCAGAAAAGGAAGCAAAGGAGAGCAGAGAAGCAAGAAGAAAAGAGATGGGAAGAGGAGAGAGAAGAGAAGCTGAGAGAGAAGATAAAGGAGAAGAGAAGAAAAATAAGGAGAGAAAAGAGGCAAGAAGAAAAGAAGCAATAGAAGCTGAGAGAGAAGAGAATAGAATAGATGAAAGAGAAAAGGAGAGACGGGAAGCAAGAAGAAAAGAAAAGTGAGAAACAAGAATAACTTAGACAAGACGCACGCGCTAAGGGTGTTTGGGTTTGGGGATAAAATTTTTCAATTAAATAACCAACTTTTTTACCGTCTCGCACGCGTAAATGTGACGGAGTTTACTGAGTATAAGGTAAAGTCATGGAAGAGGTTGGTTTGATTGACGAGAGGAAACGAAGGGAAGATCGCGGTCGTCGGAGCCACGCTGATCGATGGATCGGGGCGCACGCCCCTGGAAGATTCCGCCGTATTCGTCAAGGGACAGAGAATCGAAGCGGTTGGGCCGCGCGACTCTGTGAAGGTGCCCCCGGACGCCGAGATAATCGACGCTGAGGGCAGATGGATGCTGCCTGGGCTCATCGACTTACACGTGCACCTGTACTCCTCTGGGTTCGTGCCCGTGCCCACTAAGGGGTCGGAGATGGCCTATGCGGGATTGGTGGCGGCCAATAATCTGAGGTCGGCACTCCAGACGGGAATAACCACCCTGCGAGGCGTGAGCGACAAGGACCATCTCGACCTCGCATTGAGAGACGCAGTCGACCGACGGCTGTTGTTAGGTCCACGACTGTTCGTCGCAGGCATTGGGATCTGCATGACTGGGGGACACGGTTCCGACGAGCCCGGGGCGACCCACGAGGTCGACGGGCCGTGGGCTGTTCGGAAGGCCGTGAGGGAGGAGGTGAAGGCGGGCGTCGACCTGATCAAGCTTCTCAGCAGCCACCGAACGGACGACCCCGAGTTCAACCTGGAGGAGATAGAGGCGGGGGTGGACGAAGGTCACAGGCTCGGAAAGAAGGTCGCGATACACGCGGCGAACTATGCGGGGGTCAGGATGGCGTCATCGGCCGGCGTCGACACGATCGAGCACGGGAGCTTCGTGGATGAAGAGTCCGCATGCCTGATGGCGGAGAAGAACATCATATTAGTGCCGACCCTATGGGTGAAGAACCACATCCCAGACAGGGTCAGGAAGCAGAAGGAGACCGAGTCTAAGACGGGCATATGGAACCTTTCTGGGAAGGATCTGGAGGTGACGGAGACCTGGTTCAACAGGTGTGTGGGGCAGCTGCCCACGACGATGAGGCTCGTCAAGTCGATGGGGGTGAGGGTCGGCACGGGAACCGACAACGTATTCGGCGATCAGCCATTCGCCGTGCTCCCCGAGGAGATCGAGTGGCTCACAAGGTATGGGTTCTCGAACATGGAGGCCATCGAGTCGGCAACAAGGGTCGGGGCCGAGGCCATCGGGGTGGAGAAGGAGCTGGGCACGGTCGAACCCGGGAAGTATGCCGACCTGATCATGGTCGATGAAGACCCCGTGAGAAATATCGCCTCTCTGGGGAAGGTCAGCTGGGTGATGAAGGGGGGTGAGGTCATACCCATCCACCCCGAGTGGAGGCGACGTCCCATCCAGGATCCCCAGGAGATCCGCTAAGCAATTGATAAAACCCACCCCCCGCCTACCGTTGGAGTACGCCCGCGTAACGGTAAACCATCGGGATCTAAAGATCATATTTCTAAATGAGATGATCTGTAGCGATTTCTATGTGTACCGCTCGCGCGGACCGCTCATTTTCCAGACCAGGGGGCTTCTCCTCCCACGCCCCACGTTAATGTTTTAAACATTGCAGGCCAACTCGTGTTCGATAAACATTGGATTTGGCCCATGCTGATCTATCCGCCACCGTCATGGTGAACGCCGAGCAGGTCCTCGGAGAGGTCGACAGAAGGATCTTCGGGCAGTTCATCGAGCACCTGGGAAGATGCGTATACGGAGGTATATGGGTCGGGGAAGACTCCAGCATCGAGAACGTGAAGGGCTTCAGGAAGGACGTCCTCGACGCCGTCAGGGCCATAAGGCCGCCGGTCATGCGATACCCTGGCGGAAACTTCGCATCTGGCTATCACTGGCTGGACGGGGTTGGCGACAGACGGCTGAGACCAGTCAAGTATGAAATGGCCTGGGGCGCGGAGGAGCCAAACCAGTTCGGGACCGATGAGTTCATCCAGTGGTGCCGCATGGTCGGAACGGAACCGTCCCTGGTCGCGAACGCCGGAAACGGTACGCCCGAAGAGGCAGCCAATTGGGTCGAGTACTGCAACGGGAAAGGTAAGACGAAATTTTCTGAGCTCAGGCGGTCAAACGGCAGCCCTGATCCACACAACGTCAAGCTCTGGGGGGTCGGAAACGAGCTCTACGGCGAATGGCAGGTCGGCTACTGCGCCGATGGCAAGGAATGCGGCAGGCGAACCATCGAGTTCGCCAACGAGATGAAGAAGGTCGACCCCAACATCGAGCTTGTGGGTGTAGGCGGATACATGGACCCACAGAACGCTCAGCTCGAATGGAACATCGACATGGTCAAGACCGCCGGAAAATACCTGGATTACCTCTCGGTGCACACCTACGTACCTGGAAAGTTGCCCTATCTGGAGCTGTTATCGGCACCCATCCAGATCGAGAGGAACCTGAAGACCACATACGAGCTGGTGAGGTCAGTCTCCAAGAAGTACCAGGGCGGAAGGAGCATCAGGCTGGCCTTCGATGAGTGGAACGTCTGGTACCCCGAGGCGAAGGCGCCCCTCCACGACCAGATCACCAGCGTAAGGGACGGGCTCTTCACGGCTCTCGTTCTGAACGTGCTATTGAGGCTACCCAATCAGGTGCCTGTCGCCTGCTTCGCCCAGACGGTGAACGTGCTCCCCCTGATCTCGACCAGGGACGACGGAGCCATATACGTCAACCCCCAATACCTGGCATTTAAAATGTTCACAAACAACACGGGGAAATACTCCTTGAACGCATCGGTTCAGGCGCCCTGCTACCATTCGGGGGAGCTTAACAAGGACCTGCCAGTTCTGAACGTTTCAGCGACTTGGGACGAGGACAGGAAGACGATCCAGATTTACATTGTGAATAGAGATGTTGAACGCTCCGTCGAGTGTTCCTTAATGGTCAGGGGATTATCTCCAAGCATGATTGAGCACCGGTACATGAGCGGGGAAAACATAGACAGCAAGAACACCTTTGATAAGCCAAACGGCGTGACGATCGTGAGCAAACGCCCGAGCAAGGTTGACCCCTCGTCCCTTGCGGTGACTCTACCCGCCCACTCGGTGAACCTGATAATATTGAGCGCGATACGTTGAGCCTGAGAAGAAATTCTTCCAGCTGAAACCTTTGACACTACGGCGTCTGGTCAATTTAGAGCCGAAAATCAGCGGCTATACCTTATCATAGATGGAACCCTACCTGAGGCGCGCGCTGTTGACATCAAGATGCCCCACTCATCAACCTTCTTTCCAATAGATTCTAAATACATCATCTATAAATCATCTCTTGGCGTGTTCTGAATTAAAGAACGTGCATGGGTTATCATCACCTAGCTTCAACTGAGGCCTATTTAGAGCCAATCCCCGAGTGCGATCGGACGTTGGGGGGCTCTGAAGAGATCTACAGGAAGCTGTTCATCGAGTCGATGGACGCCATCTTCATAGGTGACGCCAGGACGGGCATCATCATCGACTGCAACAGGGCGGCATGTGAGCTCGTCGGGAGGGAAAAATCTGAGCTCGTCGGTCAGCACCAGAGCATCCTCCACCCCGCCTCGGAGAGGATCGACGGAACGATGACCAGGACCTTCCTTCAGCACATGACCGACAAGGAGGGGGAGGTTCTCGAGGCGCAGGTCGTCACCAAGACGGGGGAGATCAGGGATGTCGCGATAAAGGCCAACATCATCGAGATCAGGGAAAACCTGTACGTGCAAGGGATTTTCAGGGACGTAACCGACTGGAAGAGGTACGAGGGACAGATGCGGGCCCTACACATCAGCGCAGATAAACTTGCGGTCACAAAGAGCGTAGAGGAGATATACGACATCATTCTGGACATCATTAGAAGCGTCCTCGGGTTCGAATTCTTAGGCATCGCAGTTAGGGAGGGCGAATCAGTTCACTACGTCAAGGCACTGGGTATCGACATCCCCCCGGATTTCAGGGCGCCCATAGACAAGTCGATAGCGGGAAGGGCCTTCCTGACGGGCTCGACCCAGCTCATCAATGACGCCAAGATCGACCCCGATTATCACGTCGTCGAGGTCGACGCATCGATCCCGTCGATGCGGTCGGAACTCGCCATACCGATCGTCGTTGACACGAAGGTCGAGCTGGTCATCAACATCGAGAGCACTAAGTTGAACGCCTTCACTAGAAGGGACAAGGATATGCTGGATGCCTTTGCCGACCGCATCGCTGCCTCAATCAAGATCATCCGTCACGAGGAGGAGCTTCAGCATTACATAGAGGAGCTGATGCGTTCGAACAGGGATCTCGACGAATATACTTACGTAGTCTCCCACGACCTGAAGGCGCCTCTGCGGACCATCCGCTCGTTCAGCTACCTGCTCCTCAAGGATCTTGGCGATGAGATCAGCGAGGAAGGCCGCGACTACCTGCATCGGATCGCCAACGCTGCGATCAATATGGATGCCCTCATCGAGGATCTACTGCTCTTATCACGGGTTGGCCGCAAGTTCACGAATGTCGAAGAGGTCGACCTAAATCAACTGTTGAGGGAGATCGAGGGAGACCTCAAGCCCATCATCGCCCAGAGGAAAGCGAGAGTGGTTGTTAATGAACTCCCAGTCGTCCACGTACCGAAAACTTGGATGAAACAGCTCCTCACCAATCTCATCGACAACGGGATCAAGTTCAACAAGTCAGAGGTCCCCACCGTCGAGGTGCGCTTTGAATCCCGGAATGATGACTACATGTTCGCTGTCCGTGACAACGGGATCGGCATTCCCGAGCAATATTTCGATAAGATCTTCAAGCTGTTCGAGAGGCTTCACCCGCGAGAGGAATACGAGGGGACGGGGGCGGGGTTGGCGATCTGCAAAAAGATCGTTGACTATTTCGGCGGCCAAATCTGGTTTGAGAGCAGGCTGGGCGAGGGCTCCACGTTCTTCTTCACCATACCGAGCTCACCCAAACTGGGAGAAGTGTGAACTGTGTCGGAAAAGTTAGAGTCGAGCAACCTGGTTCTCCTCGTTGAGGACAACCCCGACGACATCATCATCACGAAACGGGCTCTGAACATGGGCCCCATCAGGAGCAGGTTATGTGTCGTGGGAGATGGCGAGGAGGCGGTACACTTCATTAGAAAAGAGGGCGCTTTTGCGGGCGTGCCCTCCCCTTCCTTGGTGCTCCTAGACCTCAAGATGCCTAAGGTCGACGGTTTCGAGGTCCTAACGGAGATCAAGCAGAGTGAGAACCTGAAAAAGATCCCTATAATCGTGCTGACAACCTCGGAACGGGATGTGGATCGGGCGTACGAGCTCGGCTGCAACAGTTACATCGTAAAGCCCAATAGCTTCGAAGAGTTCCGTGACACCCTCGAAAAAATCTTGCAGTATTGGCTGAGGGTCTCCATGACCCCCGGAACAGAGATTATGGGTGTGTGAGGAATCGATGGAGATCGAAGGAAACAAGCAGACATCTAGAATACGCGTGCTCAGCATAGATGATGACCCCGACGACCAGCTGATCCTGAAGCACGCCCTAGAGAAACGGATTGGACCCGAGCTTGAACTGGTGGCGGTGGCGAGTCCCATGGATGGACTGAGGCAACTGGAGGAGTCCAGCTTCGACCTCGTTCTCCTCGACTACAAGCTCCCCGGAATGACGGGCCTCGAGTTCCTTAGGGAGCTGCGCTTGAGGCAGCTCGAGACACCTGTCATCATCGTGACCGGCAGGGGAGACGAGCGGATCGCCGTAGAGGCAATGAAGCTCGGCGCCAGGGACTACATCGTCAAAGATGATGTCGATTCGTGCCGCCTCGTTGACGGCATAGCGGCGATCATCCTGGAATCTGGCTTACCTGAGAAGATCGACCCCGAGGTGGCTAAGGAGCTAGCCGAGCTCTTCTCTCGTTCGTCCGAGATCAGCGTCGAGGTACAACAGAGGCTCACGACGCACCCCGATGGAGATTTTCCCGCGGATCGGCTCATCGCAGAGCTGGAAAAACTACGAGGCGAGGGCATGGTCGAGGCGGAGCCCATTCACACCATTGTTGGTTGCCCACGCTGCCCCTCCATGGAGGCCGTGTTTCACATTGTATGCCCGGACTGCGGAAGCGTCCAGCTAACTAAAGGCGAGGCCCTTGAGCACCTGACATGCGGTCACGTCAACTTTCGATCGAGCTTCGAGAGGAACGGAGACCTCGTCTGTCCCAAATGCGACAGGAAGCTGAAGCAGATAGGCGTGGACTACAGGCGGCTTGGGTCATACTACAGGTGTAAAAACGACCACACTTCCGGACATCCCGCGTTTAATTTCAGCTGTTCCAAGTGTGGTGAGGAGTTCGACCTCGACTCGGCACAGATCAAGATCCTGAATAGATACAAGCTGACAAAGGATGGTCGCCGCAGGCTGCGATTCAGCTCGAGGAATGGGATCCTGCCATGCGAAGAGGTGACACCTGAAAGTCGGGAACCTAGGTCGCTCGCGTGATGAAATACGCTAAACTGGCGATCATCGGGAGCGTCATATTCGGTGAGCTCTTGCTTCTAGTCTTCCTGATGCCAGGCATCGTCGTCTGGTTGGGTCTGATAATCGGCGGCCTGACGGCCCTTTTCTTCCTGTTCATGGCAAGGAGAGCCCAGCGTAGTCGCTCTGGCGAGAGCACTCGAACGGTGAACATCTTGCCGATCCTCTCCGGGATACTCCCTATCTTCTTCGGCTGGATGACGATGCAGATGGGTAATTTCTCCCCTGTCGTTGCGATCCTCACAACGGCTCTCACGTTCGACTTCTTCTCTAACTTCCTCGCCCTCCCGCTGAGTCTATATCACAAGTATCTGGAGGATAAATCGGCGAGTCAGGATGTCCGCGTCCTACCCTCGGTATCCATAATCGTCCCGGCGTACAACGAAGAGAAAACCATCAGCCGATGTCTGGACGCGCTTTTGGAGATCGAATACCCGAGGAAAGAGATCGTGGTCATCGACGACGGATCCGAGGACCGGACGTATGAGATAGCATTGGGGTATCAGCGGCATGGCGTTAAGGTGTTCCATAGGCCGAAGGCCGGGGGGAAGTCGATGGCGCTGAACACGGGGATCCTATTCTCAAGCGGAGAGGTCATCGTGACGTGTGATGCGGATAGTCTGATTAGTCGGAAGGCCATCAGAAACATCGTGAAGAGGTTTGCCGACGTCAGGGTTAACGCCGTCGCTGGCAACGTGAAGGTCCTCAACGCGGACAGACTGTTGACGCGGTGCCAAGCCTTAGAGTACATCGTGAACGAGAACATATACCGTCGGGTGTTCGACGTATTCGGCGTCGTCCCCGTCGTCCCAGGACCCCTCGCTGCCTTCCGCCGGAGCAGCCTCGAGGAGATTGGGTTCTACGACAGGGACACGCTCACGGAGGACTTCGACGTCACCATCCAGATCCTGAAGACGGGGAAGGCCGTGCAGGTCATGTCAGATGCCTTCGTGTATACGGAGGCCCCGGCCACCTGGAGGGACTTTTATAGGCAGCGGCTCCGCTGGAACAGGGGCACGTTCCAGAACCTCATCAAGCACCGTAACGTCTTCTGGAACCCGCGTTTCGGTTTCTTGTACAGTCTGACGTTCCCCTACGTCCTACTCTCGATGCTCTTCATCCCCATGGCGTCCGTTGTCTCCATCGCCGCGATGATCGTTGCCATCATGACGGGTTACCTCGGGCCGATACTGCGGGTCACGGTTGGTTTCATTCTCCTGCAGACAACGTACTCACTGCTGGCCGTCCTCATGGACGACGAGGATCTAAGGCTCGTGGCGTTAAGCCCACTGTTTGTCGTTGGTTTCAAGGATATACGCAACTTCATCAAGCTCAAGAGCTTTATAGACATCATCACGAAAAGGCAGATGCAGTGGGGACAGATCAGGAGGGTCGGGACGTCAGCAGAATCTCCCGAATCAGTTCGAGATCTTTGATTTAGCAACCGGATCTGTATTGCTGTTCGAAGGAACCATGCCATCATTCAAGTCTTCGGCGCAGTAGAATCATCACGACGCCGATAATTACACCAATAGTTACAATATCTAATAGGTAACCAGGCACGCCTCCTGAAGCGGGTTGTCGTACCTGTTTCAGGAATACAGTGATTTCTGTTACTCTCCCTCCCTCAACAATTGTTGAGGTTGTGTTTGATTCATAACCACTCTTAGTCGCAATAAATTTATAGCTGCCGACTTTTACCGCGTTGAATTTTATGATTCCGGATGAATCAGTTGTGGCTGAAAGGGCGGGTTGGCCACTCGGCTGGGAAACCGAAGAAACGTTGACTCCACTTAGAATATTGCCGACGTTGTCTTTGACCAATATTTTCAGTTCACCCGTATTTTCAATGACTGTGAATGTGGTTGCAGGGCTAGTCGCCTCGACATTTCGACGTTTTCTCAATTAGAGCTATTGTACCGTCTGATGGGGTATGGATTATCCTAACCTGATATTCATCTCGAGGGATATTGTCAACCATTCTACGGACACCAGAAAACTCAATATTATGGACGAAAACCGCGGTCCCGTCATGCATGAGGGTTTTCGAGTTTTCCCAATCACTCTCCGCTTCTGCAAATGACTTGCCTCCATCGATGAAGATCAGATCCATTTTAGGCAATGTTCCAACAGCTTCAGGAAGGGTGTCTACAGTGTCACCTTCGAAAAGTCTATACCTGCACCCTGTCTTCTCCAACTTTCGCCCCACTTGTCGAGAACTATAATCGGTAAAATAGTCGAATCCATAATACTCTACCGTTTGTGGTGGAGAATTCTGGATGGCGGTTTCAACCATGCTTTTCGCATTATCTCCATTAAAAACACCGATCTCCATGATCCTCTTACAATTATTCTTGTTGATGTATTCATTAAGAAATGAATGCGATCCATACCAAGGCATCTCAGATCCTGTTCCGTACGCGTAAGTGACCCATATGAACATTGATCTTCGATTCTTCGTAATTAACATTACAGCGCGCACCTTCTGGCACTTTAGCGCACGACGTTCTCGTCCTTAACGAGAGAAAAAAAAGCAAAGGTTCTAGCGCAAGATAGCGCGCGCGGCGACGGGCCATATCCCTTCTCTCATATTTCCAGCCATAACCAGTAATGATGCTCTTGACGCCGTTTTCATCATCGGGGACGCACGTAAAGAGTTAAATCTGAGCCCAATTTTCAGAGACTCGATGAAACTTAACGGCAGAGTTGCTCTGGTGACCGGTGGGTCCCGTGGCATAGGGAGGACGATCGCGCTGACCTTCGCGCGTGAAGGGGCCAAAGTGGCGGTGAACTACGTGAGTGGAGCTCGCGAAGCTGAAAGCGTTGCGGAGGAGATCAGGTCCATGGGCTTAGGGGCCATCCCCGTAAAGGCCGACGTCTCCGAGAGGAGCGAGGTAAAGAGGATGGTGGGCGAGGTCAGCATGGCCTTCGGCAGGCTCGACATCCTCGTCAACAACGCCGGCATCCTAATCCCCGGCACCACGCTGGACACAAGGGAGGACGACTGGGACAGGGTCATGGCGGTGAACCTGAAGGGTCCCTTCAACTGCACTCAGGAGGCCGCCAGGCTCATGGTGCAGCAGATGTACGGGAAGATCATCAACATCTCCTCGATATCCGGGCTCGGCTGTGCGCCGACCGGTGAGGGAGCCTACGGCTGCTCCAAGGCCGGCCTCATCGCCCTGACGGCGGTCGCGGCCCAGGACCTCGGCCCGTACGGCATAAACGTGAACTGCATCGCGCCTGGCTGGACCCGGACGGACATGACGACCGGCAAGAGTGGGGGAAAGGCGGAAGAGGTGAACGCGTTCAAGGCAGGGCTGTCGGCGATGAGGAGGATCGGTGAGCCCCAGGACATCGCGAACGTGGCGCTGTTCCTAGCCTCGGACGATTCGAGCTTCATCTCGGGTCAGGTGATCGTCTCCGACGGTGGCCGGATGGACTTCGTGAGCCACGCATGATCTTTCAAAAATTATACGGCGCATGAGCAGGGAGAGACCGATCTAGGCGCGCGTGGACCCTGATCTACTAGCAGAAACCGTACGTGATTGGGTGCAGGGCACTCCATTACCAGAGAAGTTGGTTCCAATGAGCTGATGTAAGCACAGCTGAACTCGTATTAACTCAATCGAGCGTTTCGCATGATCCTGTGCACGAATCTTCAAACCTATTAAATATGAATCTAACATCTAATGAAAAGCATCCATGGGGGGAACCCCCTTTGACAGGCTTCAACGAACCAATCGTGGCTATAGTGAAATCTAAAGGATATTTTGAAGGCACCAGGAAAGCCCTGAAACTCGTTGAGGATCAGATCGCAGAAAGCATCAAGGGGAAGACGAAGGTCCTCATCAAACCTAACTTCGTTTCGACGAGTGTGCAATTGGCGGCCACCCACGCGGATTCGGTCAAGGCTGTCTTGGACATGTTATCCGAACACTACGAGAGCGAGGTGACGCTCGGGGAAGGGCCCTCCCTGGGGAGTTTTGATGACGCCATCACGAACTTCGGTTACGACGCGCTCATCGACGAGTACAACATGAAAACCGTCGACCTCAACAGGGACAAATACGTCGAGCTCGAGGGCGTAGATTCCAATCTAAAGCCGATCAAGTTCCATGTTTCGAAGACTCTGTTGGAGAGCGACTACCTCATCTCGGTTGCGAAGCCGAAGACCCACGACTGTGTGATCGCCACGCTCTCGATCAAGAATGTGGTAGTCGGCTCGCTCGTCTCTAACAGGGAAAAGGAGAAGATTCACCAAGGGACAAAGGCAATCAACATAAACGTAGCGATGCTTGGCCAGCGCTGTATGCCCCATCTCGCGGTGATAGACGGATTTGTGGGCATGGAGGGAGATGGACCGGTCGGCGGAGACCCAGTCGCACTCGGTGTTTCATCGGCCAGCGCGTGCCCGGTGTCTCTCGACGCCGTCATGGCCAAGATCATGGGCTTCGAGCCGCTCGATATCGGGTACTTGCACTATCTTAACGAGTGGGGGGCAGGCGTAGCTGACTTAGAGAGCGTAATGGTGGTAGGGAAACCGATCGTTGAGGTATCTAGGAATTTTAGGCCCCATTCAACCTACAGAGACCAACTTAAATGGAGGTAAACTATCGCCTGACTGGGCTTATGTGAAGGTGTATTTAGCCCTCACCTCCCTCCTCTACCCCGCGCGTATCGATCAATCCAATTGTTCATACTTCAGCACGAGCGCGACGTTCAGATTGGGCGCGCGCGTAAACACGCCCCGTTCACGGGTGACCAGTTGAATTAAAAGAAGAGAAGTAACAATCCTAAAGTGGCTCCGTATGCTTCTGGTCGCAAAGCTCGACGGCATGTATCAGGCGCGTGTCGAGGGATTCATAAGGTGCCCTGAAAAACCCGACTACCAGCCCGTCACGTTCATCATAGACACCGGCTGTTCCCAGACCTGCCTCCTCCCAGACGACGTGGTCAGGCTCGGCATAGACCATGCCCACCTCCCGACCATAACGAAGACCATAATCACCGCCAATGGCCCCGTGGCTCTCAAGCTGCTCGCCAACGTAGAGGTCAACCTCCCGGTCCTCGGCGGCCTCTTCGAGAGAAAGAAGGCCTTAGTCAAGATACCTCTGAGCCAGCTCCCCCTCCTTCCCCCAGGTCCTGACTACGCGCCCCTCCCACGGCAGATGGTCTTCAGTCTCCTGGGCATGGATGTCCTCCGATACTTCCCCCGATGGACCTTTACGAAGGGCGAGCTGGTGATGGACTTCGGCAAGAACGAGTTCGAGTCCCTGGTTCAGAGCATGAGAATCTGACTGCGCAGAGAGGCTTGGCTTACTTCGGAACGTTAGAACGATGAAGTCTTTTTCGATCACGTTGAAGACTAAGGACGACAAGTTGAGACGACTTTGACTTTCGGAACAAGTTCTTGAGAACCCTATGAAGTACAGGTCTCTCAGTACTACGTGCGCGTAGTCCCTTACCCCTATCATTGAGATGATCCGTTCTCTATTCTCAATCACGGGTATACCAGAAGCAACACTCATTGGCTTATCCTTCCAGATGGGAACTATCTCATCTCCCTCATCAGCCAGGCGGATGAGTATGTCACCGACCTTATTATCAGAGTCAAAGGTCCCTATGGGGATGAGGCTCTCTATCGAAACCACATTCGAGGCATCCACGACGCCGTTGATGATAGGGAACTTCGCGCGCGCGTTAGGCTGGAAGGATCCGCTAGCACCTCCAATCAATGTTCTCAAATACCCATTCCTCCTTATCTCCATCGATTGCGATGGATCCAGTTCTCATCATAGGCTCAGCTGGCAGCGTCGGCCACGACATGGTGTACCAGATCGCCGCCATGCGGTCCGTCATCAAGGTCGTCGGCGCGGACATAAATGAGGGGAAGGGCAGATACGAGATTGAGGAGGCCCTACACAGCGCCCACAACCTCGGAAACTACCCTGACCTGAGCTTCCAGAGGATGGACCTCTTCGACATAGATGGCACCGCCGAGATCCTGAGGGAGATGAGACCCAAGGTCACATGCAACCTTGGCAGCCTCGGCAGCTGGTGGATAACCAGGCTCCTCCCCGATGACATCTATAAGAAGATCGGGCCAATTGGCCCATGGCTACCCAACCACCTCACCCTCGCCCACAAGCTGATGCTGGCGGTAAAAAAGTCGAAGATCAGGACCAGCGTCGTCAACGGCGCCTACCCGGATGCGACGAACGTCGTCCTGGGCAAGCTGGGCTTGGCCCCGGTCTGCGGCGGAGGGAACATGGACCTTGGGTTCAGCCGCGTCCAGCGCCTCGTCGCCAGGGACCTGAAGGTCCCCTTCAGGGAGGTGAAGGTATACGGCTGTGGGCACCACGGCTCCTTCTTCACCGCATGGATGGACGGCCCGATGTGGTACAAAATAATCGCGGACGGCGTGGACGTCACGGACAGGTACCCTCATAAGAAGCTAGTCACCATGTACCAGGGCTTCGGCTACGGCAAATCTGTCCAGTATCAGAGCGCCCTCATCGACCAGTTCAGGACGGCCTCCAGCTTCCTGAAGCACGTCCTGGCCATCTACGACGACACCGGGGAGCTATTCCCCAGCGTCGCCGGACCCAATGGGCTTCCGGGCGCCTACCCGTGCCGCCTAAGCGAGAAGGGGGCTGAGGTCGTTCTCCACGGCATAAGCCTCGAGGAGGCGATCGAGATCAACGAGGCCGGTGGACGAATAGACGGCATCGAGGATGTTGAGGAGGACGGCACGGTGGTCTACTGCGATAAGAATGTGGAGTACATGAGGGAGGTCGTAGGGTACGACTGCAAGAGGCTGAGGCCCGAGGACTCCGAGCGGCGGCAGAAGGAGCTTGAGGCCGGGTTGAAGAGACTCTACGATAAGTACGGGGTCAAGGCCTAGGGAATCTCGGAGATCGAGGTTTCGTCCATCTCAGTCCAAACTTCTACCCATGTTTAAATCAGGCGTTTCCAGCATGTCCCAGTGAATCTTCTGGGCTCGCGCGCGCTGAAAAGAATGAAGGGTGACTGAGGATAGGATTATGGCCCCCAACCCAATTATCTCATTCTTACATTTCCTAGTGACTAGAATGGAAGTTCAGATCGAATCGTGACACCGCCATATCGGTCCCTGATCCCGAAAAAACCGAAAAGTTTCACGGGAATTTTTTAGGTTCAGGCTCGTCGGCAGAACGAATGAGCAGCTCATCTACAATACTGGCCACTTCACGCTCTACATAAACCTACATAAGGGCGTCACCGCCCATTCATTCTTTCACGCGCGCGGCAAGTAGACATCTTTATTCACGCGGTGAAGGCTAATTTTTGTTGCGCAACCCGCTGGTTTCGATCATTCTAGCAAAAGGCGAGTTCACTCCGTTTTTGTCGTCCTTTTTTTGATTATGGGGATCGACAGCGCCGCGTTGAGAGTCAACATTGTTGAAACCAACACGATGGGAGATAGGGTCCCAAAGTGGTCGTACACAAATCCCAGGGACGGCGATGCTATCATTCCGCCGATGTCCTCCGAAAATCCGTATGCTCCCATGGCCCGCCCCGAGCCGTCTTTTGGGATAATATCCATCAGGTATATCATCATGCTCATGTCACTGGCGGCGAACAATATCCCTTGAAAAGCCCCCAGGAGATACAGATAGGGAATGCCGTTGTAGAAAAGCAGGCTCAGGTAGCTGAAGCCGCTGAGGCCAAGGCCCGCTGTTATCACTCTTTTAATCCCGATCCTGTCGACGAGGTCTCCGAGGAAAAGCTGCGAGACCGCAGAGGTGAATCGGATGGTACCCATGTAGAAACCGATCTGTGTGTCAGAGACTCCGAAGCCCTGTCCCTCGTGTAGTATTATGGGGAGATTGCTCGTCTGGAAATTCCAATTGAACATGAAGATGAGGCGTAGGAGCAGGAGGCCGAGGAACGAACCCGTAATGAGCCTGCCCAGGTCTGGGGTCTTCATTGTCGACGTCCTCTTGATCTTGTTACTGCCATACTTCATCGGCAAGGCGGCTAACAGGCTGATCACGCCGATCCCTCCACTGACGTAGAACGGTGCGTGGTAGCCAACTGCATCCGCCAGGAAACCGCCGAGGATCGGCCCGGCGGCCTCACCCATCGTGGCTATCGCCATGTACCTCCCGTAGACTTTTCCCCTGCCCGACACCGGGAGAAGCTCGATGATCATCGCCCTGGTGGATACGGCTCCCGCGGCCATGTTGGACGACATCGCGAACATGATCAGGTAGAAATGCCAGGTCATGGTGGCGAACGGATAGGAAACGTAGATGACCGAAGTGCCTACGATCGAGTAGATGATGAGCCTCTTCTTGCCGACCATATCAGCCAACACGCCGAAGATCGGTTCGAAGATGGCCCACCCTAGGGACTGTACCATGACGAGCAAACCGATCTGTGTAACCGTGATCCCAGTCCCACGGAGAAATAATGCGAGGATGGGCTCGATGATCCCCAGCCTGAGCCAGAAAGTGAGCTGGACGACGAGCAATAATCTCAGGGATCGGAGTTTCTGATCCTCCAAGACGGGATCATGGAACTGACGCTTACTCATTAAAATGCTTCTCGCGTTTTATCGGAATAACCGGATAAAAATTAAAAACGAAGATGCCTGTGAAATGGAGAATAATCGTGTTTCAATTTTACGCGCGCGAAACGACTTTAAATGTTATTATTAAGTATGCCAAATAGATTTTTCCAGAAAGTTTGAAAAGTATATAAAGATGGAAAATAATCATTTGAAGCATGAGCGTGAGCATAAAGGACGTCGACGATAACGCCTTCCGCAACCTGAAGGCTGAGGCTGTCCGGAGGGGGTTGAAGGTGGGCGATGCGGCGACCGAGGCCTTCAGGATGTGGGTCGCCTCCAAGAGGCAGGCGAGGGCGAAGGACAGGGAGAGGATGCTCGAGGCCGCCAGGGACATGGACCTGTTGAGGGTTGAGAAGGGCGAAGCGTGGTCCGGGGCTGAGGAGATACGGAGATGGCGGGACAAGAGGAAGCGGTGATAGACGCTTCTGTTGCGGCTAAATGGTTCACGGAAGAAGAGGGCACCGATAGGGCCCTTGAGGTCAGGGAGAGCCACATCGAGGGTGGACGAACACTCATTGCGCCAGACCTGATCGTATACGAGATAGCCAACGCCCTCCGCTTCAAGCCCGGATTCGATCAGGAAAGAGTCGCTAGGGTTGTAGAAGACCTTCTCGATCTACAGATGGATCTCATCAATCCAAGCAGAGACCTCCTTAGGATAGGCTCGGAGCTAGCATTCCGTTACGGGATAACCATCTACGATTCATGCTATATCGCCCTGGGCGAACTCATGGGAATTGAGGTCTATACCTCAGACAAACAGTTATATGAAAGGGCCAAAGAAAGCGGTTTACTTAGATTTCTCTGAAACATTTTTTCGAAGCATGATTGAAGAATCGCGCGCGGCTCTGCGCGCGCGATTTGTGCGCGCACAGCAATCAGGGATCGAGGTATCCATCGACGAGCCCGATGGGTAGGGCTTTCGGCCTGTCCGGGCGGCTCAATACCTCGACCGTCTTCTCCAACCTGGAGGCCTCGTGGAAGGCATGCATTACCTCGAGGATGTGGTAGGTGAGCTGCCCACTCGCCCTATGGGCCCTACCAGACCTCAGCGAACAAGCCATGTCGGCCACGCCGAGGCACCTAGCGTTGAAGGCGTAACCGTGAGTCAGGGGCACTGGGCTCCACTCATTCTGCCCCTGTCTCAGGACCTTCACCGGCCCTTCGAAGGTGTTCGGATCCGGGACACCTAGCGAACCCAGGGTCCCGTATATCTCGATTCTGGGGAGTTGAGCGCCCCAGACATCGAAGCTGGTCATGATGGTTCCAACCGCCCCGTTCTGGAAGTCCATCACCCCGGCAACGTGAGTGGGGACCTCTACCCCTATCTTGGCGCCGAACTTTGGTTGACTCGTTATCGTCCTCTCGGGGAAGGTGACCCTCGCGGACGCCTTTACCTGCCTCACCGGCCCGATGAGGTTCACCAGCGCCGTCAGGTAGTAGGGCCCCATGTCGAACATGGGTCCCCAACCGACCTTGTAGTAGAACTCGGGGTCCGGGTGCCAGCTCTCATGCCCGTGGCAGGTCATGAAGGCCGCTGCGGCGATCGGCTCGCCGATCCAGCCGTCGTCGATGAGCTTCCTGCAGGTCTGTATCCCACCGCCCATGAAGGTGTCCGGGGCTCCACCGATAAGCACGCCCATCTCCTCCGCCCTCTCAAGCAGCCTTTTGCCCTCCTCCTTCGTTATGGCGAGAGGCTTCTCGTTGTAAACGGACTTCCCCGCTTCGATGGATGCTTCGGCGACCTCGTAGTGGGCGTTTGGCGTGGTGAGGTTGACGACGATCTCAATGTCCTCGTCGGCCAGCAGCTCGTCGACCGAGCTGACCTTCGGGATCTGGAACTCCCTGGCCCTCGCCTCGGCCCTCTCCCGTATCAGGTCGGCGCAGGCGACGACCTCCAAGTTCTTGAAGAGTTTACTGTTCTTCAGGTATATGCCGCTGATGTGCCCACACCCGACGACCCCAACACCGACTCGCTCCATCACCTCACCTGCCTCGAGGCCCAGAGCATCCCCCGCTTCACGATCTCCTTGGCCTCGAGGACCTTGAAGTCGTCGGCGACGTGGCCCAGGGAGGTGTAAAAGACCCTCCCCCGCCCATACATCTTCTTCCAGGCCACGGGCATCACGGTTCCAGCTAACCAGGGCGCATACTCGCCGGAGAAGGTGGTGGTCGCCAGGACCTTGACCGAGGGATCGACATGCATGAAGTATTGCTCCGAGTGCATTTTGAAGTCGCGCAGGCCGGCGGTGACGGGGTCGGCGTGATCGATGATGTTGACCACATAATCGATGATGTTGCCAGGATGGGCCACCCACTGGCCCCCAACCATGAACTGGTACTCGACGTTGCTCCTAAAGGAGTCGCCCATGCCGCCGTGCCAGCCCGCTATGCCCACGCCCGACTTGACTGCCTCGAGAAGCCCTCTCTCCTGCTCTCCTGTTATTGTGCCCTGAGTCCAAACCGGCACGATCAGATCCAGGCCCTTCATGAGCCCCTGATCGAGGTACGCGTCCAAGGTGTCAGAGATCTCGACTCTGTAACCATACTCCCTCAGCAATGGTGCGAAGATGTCGACGCACTGCTTGGGCTCGTGGCCCTCCCAGCCCCCCCAGACGATCAAAGCGGACTTCAACTTAACCCCACCTTATACTTTCGCAATACAAGTTTAAGACAATTGATCGTCAATGCGCGCTGCGCGCGGGAGGACTGTCTGAGACGGCGCGCGCGGAGGGATCTGAGAAGACCGCCATTGGTATTCAGCCCATCGGTGTGATTGCCCTCGGGTCCCACTCAGGGTTGTGGATCACAGGCTTTCCCAGGCCGCCTTTGCGCAGCAGTTGCGCGTGGGTGTGATTTCAGATGCAATAAAAGGGCCTTTTTTTCTTTCCCGCTTCGCTTATTGCCTCGGCGAGTATTAGTTCAGCCTCTGGGCACAATTCGATTCCTTTTTGGGCTTTCTTGACTTTTTCCTGAGACAACTCATTTCATAGGAAATGGTTTTATTATAAAAATCTACAAGTAACGATTTTCAGTAAAAATATTATGAAAACTATTAGGCACGCACAAGACCGCGCGTAACGAGCGGGATGCATCGCCCACATCTAGGCGACCATTTCATGCGAGGATAAATACAATCTTCGGAAGATACTTCTCATAATGTTCTGGGATGGGGAGAAGGAGCCAAATGGAGGCCCCGATAGGCGATTTCTTCGGGATTGGACATTCGTAACGTATCCGCGCGGAAGAAAAGAGGCACTACGTAAGTTGTAACAACAACGTACGCGACCTCAGGGGAGTTAGGACAACTCAGTAGAAGGTAACGCGCGCGCGACGACATTATCTTCATCGAAGGAGACGAAAAGCCGACACTGAAAGGCACAGCGGACGCTACTAAGGCATTCTCACAGGCAATACATCGTGGTCTCCCCAAGATAGAAATACTCTGTTCGTTTTACTCTTCTCAATCTCGCTCCTAATGTCGTGTTCTCCATGGCATGTGTAGAACATATGCAACCGAATCCGGCTGTCTAAAAAGCCATGGCTCCTAGCAATCGCCTCATAGGGGTGACCGCTGATCGTCTGATAATTGACGATATTTACGTCCTGGGCGTCAAAGTATTCGACGGCATCGCCCAGGAGCGCATCGGTCACGCACAGCCTATCGGGGTAAGTTAACAAGTCCACCACGTATCCGATGCGGTATTCACTCAGGTACCTGTTGATCCTGAGTACGCAATAACCCACAATCCTATCCCCTTCGGTAGCCTGCCTGACCTCGAATACGCCACAGTCCTTGTCGTGATACTTCCAGTTTAGGAAATCCCTCCCCCTCCAGATGATGAAATCGTATTCCGACGAGGCTTCCCGCCAGAACTGCTCCATCCTCTCGTCAAAGTTGTTGATGGACGATAATCGAAAATCTTTCTCTGTTGGTCGAGGCTTGTTCCAGATGTTCTTGAGGCGGTTGAGCCGCTTCGCTACATTGTACCCAAATTTAGTGAAATGGTGATGTTCGACGGGCATCTCTCTCAGCTGTCTGTCGATGTTTCGAATTCTGACTTGGTTGGTAATAGGAAGAGGGAATCGATAGCTTTTCTTCCCCGACGATGCGATCAGATCAGGGTTCCCAGTAATCCAATAGACGAATCCGATCTTCCTCTCTTCCTGGAACCTTCTGAACAGCTCATCCATCCTCCTCGCAACACCAATTCCCCTGAAATCGGGATGAACCGCCAGATCCGTTCCGCTGACACACGAGACGATGTCGTCTCCGATCTTCAACTTGAGGCAAACCGAGTGATGGCAGCCTATTATCCGGCCATTGCGTAAGGCGACGACGATGATGGCTTTGCCGAGCGGATTTTTCAAATACTTCCACCGCCAGTAATCCAGAGGGGACTTTATGTCTAGGTGTGGCCAGCCCCCGAAGACCCCCTCCAAGAGCGGGACTATCTCCACCTCGTCGCCTGTAGTGTAAGGGCGAACATCGAATTCTGCCGACAAGCCTTCCCTTCGATTGTGCGAATAATCTTAAATCTTTTATTACGCGCCGACATGAGCCAATTTGCGCGCTGCATAACTCGACTGAACGAACTGAGAGCTTCGGAACTCTTAAAAAAACTGGTATGTCTATGACTGCAGTGGGGAGTTAGCGGCGCGCGCTGATTATTGAGTTCCAAATCTTGTTGATCGATTGTACCCTATTCATTATTTCACATTTACCCGTGAAATGAAGTTCAGAACGGCTTCGTTGAACTCTTCAGGAGCCTCCATGTTTGCCATGTGCCCCACTCCCTTCAGGATGATCTTGCGCGCACTGGGAATATTTCTCTGTAGGATATCGGCGATTTCATGGAAATCCGGCAGGTCTCTTTCGCCGACGATGACGAGGGTTGGAGCGCGGATCTTTTCCAGTTGTTGTATGGCCGGTATAGTTGGGGTCTCCTGAGGGTCTTCATTAACTAATCCCCAACCAGAATAATCAGAAATGATCAGTTTTACTTTCGGGGCTAGGATCGAGTTCTCGAGAGCAGGCTCAAAAAGGGCGCTATAAAGGAATACCTTCTTGGCGGCCTCCGCGCCCTTCTCTCTACCCGTTGAGTATATATCATTAAGGAATTTTCTGAAATCTTTTGACCATTTATATCCGCCCAGAGCAGTATCAACGGGTATCAACGAATGGGTCACCTCAGGATAAGCGATGGCGAAGTCGATGGCGATTCGGCCGCCCATAGATAGACCTATCACCGAGGCCTTGTCCATTCCAAGATGATCAAGTAGGGCTTTCAAATCGTCTGAGTGTCTATAACCCTCACCAAAAACGGGAACTTTTGACCTGCCAAATCCTCGCATGTCATAGCGTATCACCCTATAGTGATCTACGAATTCACCGAACTGATCGTCCCACATCCTTGTGTCGAGCGTGAAACCGTGGACGAGAACTAAAGGATGACCAGACCCCGCCATCTCGTAATAGATGCGAGTGCCATTAACATCGGCAAAGCCCTTCTCTACTTTCATCTATCACCATTTCCTTTTACGTTTAATTATAAACACTTAAATCTGAATTTCATCCATGATCATTTAACATTTTCCTAGAGTCAAAGTCATAAAAATGTGCGTTGTAGAAAAAAATAACGGAGCGCCTAAAAAAGGCGTACCTTTATGAAGACATGAGAGTGTTGACCTTGTTCTACGGGTGTGGAATCAGCGAGATTGTACTATAGTTCTCGAAGATCAGTTACCAATACGCGCATGTTAGCGAGCAGTAGTTAGGCGGACGGGGCCTGTTTCTTCTTCCCCACGGCGGCGACGTAGACTACGAACTCATCGTCGCTCTGAATACCCAGCGCCCTGTGCATCTCGTCAATGTCGTACGCGCCGATCGCGCAGACCCCGCAGTCAACCGCCTCCGCTGACAGGTAGAGGTTCTGGCAGACGTGGCCCACCTCCAGGAAGCCCTTGTACGACTTCGGCCCGTATCGCCACGACGTACGGGATGGAACGAACGACCAGATGAACACGGCCGCGCTGTTCGCTATGAAGCGCTGGTTGCCGCATGCCCGAGTGATCTCCTCGCAGAGCCCTTCTCCCGTCCTGACCTCGAGGAGCTTGTGCTCCAAAGCGAGGAATCGGTATATGCCCGGCGGGATACTCTTCACGCGATTCAGGAGCAGGTACGTCTCGAAGGGATGCCGACTGCCGCCGGATGGGACGTTCCTCAGCGTCGCGGGACGGTCCCTCCGAAGCTCCTTCACCCCCTGCGTGCACCAGAGGAGCCACGAAAGCTCTTCGAGGCTCAGCTCCTCGCTCGAGTAGCTCCTGACGCTCCTGCGATTCTCGATGATGTATCTCAGGTCCACATCCCGAACCCTGACCTCCGCCGGCCTCGGCAGTTCCAGCGTCCTCGCATCTCTGTCGTAGGGTAGCTCCAGGGGCGGAGGCTGGACGCCGTTGGCCTCTGGGGTCAGCTTCATGTACTCGTTGAGCGGCCCGACGAATGTGGTGGCGTATAAAAAGGCCTTCATCAACTCGTGCGTGGCCTTCGTCTCGAGCTCGATTTCCTTAACAGACATCTCAAAACGAAGTCGGTTGACGGCGCTATATTAAACCATACGCGCGCGGTTTAAGCATGATTATGGCGACTTGGACGCCATGATCTCCAAACATCGCATGCGCCCTAGTTCCTCTTGGAATCTATTTTTTTTAAATGCTCTACTTTTCACTTCTTCGAGCTTTTCTCCCTGCGCTTTCTTCTTTTCTCCTCTCTCTCCTTTTTAGTCAACGGTTTTTTCTTGGCGGTTCTTACACCCAACACGATCTCCGCATTAAACTAGAAAAGAGAATAAATAAATCTATCACATACGAGCGTTAAGTGGCCAGCCAAGAATGATGTCGAGATCGTCCTCCGGCCTCGCGCTCTGGTGTCGACTGGGCGTCATGGGTTGTCGAGCACACTGTTCTCGAACGTTAACCCTTTGAGGCTTGGATTTCTAGGTCTCTTTCTCCGTTTTTTCGGTGTCATCGATGGGCGTCGGTGGAGGCGTCGTGGACAGGGTGTAGCCGATCCATGAGGCGATGGCGAGGATTGTGGCCACGGCGGCGAACGCCGATATCTGGATTATCAGCATGGTCCACGGGGATAGGAAGGTGAGGTAGAAGTAGGCGGCTATCCCCGCTATGCTTCCTATTGAGATTGTCAATCCTAATGCTTGGTCCTTGTTCATCGTTTCTGGCCCTCTTTCCTCAGTGATCTTCATTCAATTTAGCTTGCCATTCTAATAAAGGTTGAAGGGTCAGGCATCAGAAAAACAGTTCAGGAAGTAATTTAATTCAGCGTAGTTCTTGGCTTGGTCCTGTTTAAGGGAGGAAAGTGCTCGCTGAAAATCCGTTATGACTGCCACAGTCATAAGCAATTTTTCTCGGAAGATCGTATAAATGTATATCATGCTAACTACTAATGATCTCCCTTTTACGCGCGCGCGTAAATACAAATGGAATAAAATTTGGTTCAAATCCCTCCGGACCAGCTTTTTTTTAGGTTTGGGATAATGGTTTAGGGAGATTCGGTGTGTTTATTGTTTGGCGGCTTAGTTATGTGCGCGCTGTAAGGAAGTACGTACCCTTTTCATAGGCGCTACTGCTAAAGAGCCTGAAGGAAGAGGGTCAAAACCCTCTTAACCTGCGTTTCCATTGATTCTTGGATTCATTTGATCGAGATCCGCTTCCACGGGAGGGGTGGGCAGGGTGCAGTGACCGCCTCAAGGGTGCTCGCCATCGCCGCATTCCTGGAGGGGAACCACAGCCAGTCCATTCCAATGTATGGGACTGAGCGCAGGGGGGCCCCTGTCACAGCGTTCGTGCGCATCGGCGAGAAGAGCAGGATGATCAGGAGCTTGGTCCACGAACCCGACTACGTCGTCGTCCTCGATCCGCTCCTCAGGAACACCGTCAACGTGACAGAGGGGATGAAGCCCGGCGGCACTATCGTCATCAACAGCACCACTCCCCCGGAGGACATCGAGTTCACGAGCCAATATAAGATCGCTACGGTTGACGCGACTAAGGTGGCGCTGGAGACGATCGGCCGACCCATCACCAACACGGCCATCCTCGGCGCCTTCGCCAAGGGTACAGGCGAGGTCAAGCTCGAGTCACTAATCAGGGCCGTGAAGATGGAGATGTCAGGACGGATGGCCGACACGAACGCGAGGGCGGTGGAACTCGCGTACAATCAGACACTAATAGGAAAGAACAAGGTTGTCGCGGAGCTGAGAAAGGTCCCCCAGGCGCCCGCGAATAGCCGGGCCGACTGGCGCACCTTCCGCCCCGTCGTCGATAAGGGGAGGTGCACGGGCTGCCGGATCTGCTGGACCTTCTGCCCTGAGCACAGCATCGACATGGTCGAGGAGAAGAGCGCGATCAACTACACCTACTGCAAGGGCTGCGGCATCTGCGCCGAGGAGTGTCCAGCCAAGGCGATAACCATGGAGATGGAGAGCGAGATGAGGGAGGCCTGAGCGATGCCGCACACGGAACTCATGGTCGGAAACAAGGCTGTGGCCTACGGCGCCAAGCTCGCTAGGGTACAGGTGATATCCGCCTACCCCATCACCCCCCAGACGACGATCGTCCAGTACCTCGCCGAGTTCATCGCCAGCGGGGAGCTCAAGGCGAGGTTCATTGAGGTGGAGTCGGAGCTGAGCGCGATGGTCGCCGTCCAGGGCGCCAGCTTCGCTGGTGCTAGGACGTTCACCGCCACCTCCGGTCCTGGCCTCTTCTTGATGCACCACCCGATGATGGAGGGGGCGGATCTCCCGGTAGTCATGGGAGTGGTCCACCGCAGCAACAAGAGCATGCAGCCCGACCACACGGACCTCATGGCGCAGCGTGACAACGGCTGGATACAGCTGTACTGCGAGAACAACCAGGAGGCCTTGGACACGGCGATAATGAGCTACAAGATCGCGGAGAACCCACGACTTTCGACGCCGACGATCTTCGGCATCGACGGCTACATCCTCAGCTACACCGCCGAGCCCGTCGAGATCCCCGACCAGGAAGCCGTCGACGAGTGGCTGCCGCCGCTGAAGGCGAAATGGGCGCCCGACATAAACGTCCCCATCTCGGAGTGGAGGAAGCATCAGGGCCGCTTGTACGGTAGTCAGAAGGCCTGGCTCGATCACGACACCAAGTTCAGGAGCAACATCAGCGTCATAAAGGAGGTCAACGCCGACTTCGAGGAGACATTTGGCCGAGGCTACGGGAACGGCCTCGTGGAGGAGCACGGCTGCGACGGAGCCGAGGCCATCATCGTCGCCATGGGTACCATCGCCTCCACGGCCCGGGTCGTCGTCGACGACATGCGCGCCGATGGGAAGAGGATCGGGCTCGTGAAGCTCAAGTGTTATCGCCCCTTCCCCGTCGACGAGATCAGGGGGCTCGCGGAGAGGTATCACGCCATCGGCGTCGTCGACAGGAACGTCAGCCTGGGCGGGGGCGGCAACGTCTTCAACGAGATCCGAAGCGCGGTCTACGATATGGAAGATAGGCCCAGGGTCCTCGGATTTCACACGGGCATGGCTGGTGAAGAGGTCACGCCGGCCATCATCAGGAAGATGGGGGAGAAGACCCTGAAGGCGGTTGAGGGCCCCATGAGTCCGACCGTTGAGTGGGTCGGAGGCGCATGAAGTTGAGCAAGCCCAAACCGTTCAGCAGGGTCGAGGGGGAGGAGATCATGGCCCTCGGGAACAGCAGCTGCCAGGGCTGCGGCCACGCCATCCTCGCCAGGATAGCGTTCAAGATCCTAGGAAGGAACACCGTCTACACCTCAGTTCCCGGCTGCATATGGATCGCACTCCAGGGCAGCATACCACTCTACTGGAGGGGCACCGTTTTCGAGGGGGGAGGTGCCCTGCTATCCGGCATCAGCAACGCCCTTGAGGTCGTGGGGAAGCAGATGAACGTTGTCGGCTTCTACGGTGACGGGGGGACCGTCGACATCGGCCTCCAGGCCTTGAGCGCCGCGGCAGAGAGGAACGAGAACATCCTGTGGATATGCGCTGATAACGAGGCGTACATGAACACGGGGGGCCAGCGCAGTGGCTCCACCCCGATCTACGCCTCGACGACCACGACCCCGGTCGCCAAGGAGAGTAGAGGCAAGAAAACTGGCAAGAAGAACGTCCCCTTCATCGTGGCCGCCCACAACGTGCCGTACGTTGCCACCGCCAGCATCGCATACCCCAACGACCTCGTCGGCAAGCTCGAGTATGCGAAGGAGCTCCGAGGCTTCCGATACATCCACGTCCAGTCCCCCTGTCCGACGGGGTGGGGTTTCGAGCCGTCGAAGACGATCAAGGTTGCGCGGCTCATGGTGGAGTCCGGGATGTGGCCCCTCTACGAGGTCACCGAGGGCGGCTTCTTCAAGCTCAACTACAAGCCCAAAGAGCTGAAGCCAGTGAAGGAGGCCCTGAGCATCCAGGGCAGGTTCCGTCATCTGGGTGACTCGGAGTACGAATACGTTCAAGGGCAGGCCGTGGAGAAGTGGAAGCAGCTCCTCGACATAGATGGTAAGAAGCTCCCAATCTAGTTTGTTAGAAAGGATTCAGGGACTCTCCTCTCCACCCTAGGCGCGCGCGTAATAGTTAAAAGGAATACTCATTTTTATCACAATGTGATATTCTTAATATTTCATGATAACAAACCCTATGGTTAGGTTCTGCCATTAGAAGTCCAAGATTCCAAATAGAATTGCTGTAGTCTTGACACCTTAGGTGCGGGATAGAAGTTTGACTTTTTGGTCGCATTTAGGATTCTAGCTTAGAAAATAGATGATTGAATAAAGACAAGTGTGCTAATGAACATTTGATACTCTCATCGACTGAAGCCGGGAGATTCTCTGGTGGTTGATCCGCTCAGCGTGGCTTCACCTCCCCGGAGTTCAGGGCGGTGTCCAATGCAGCGCGCAGAATTTTTAAACTAGATTTCTTCGAGTGCTCTTAGGATGGCTTCATAAACGTCTGTTCGTAGATGCAACCCTGAAAGGACCAGTTTCCTTAATATTTTTCTACCCTGGTCTCTGCTCATTGTTTTCTTCTTTACGGCTAAGAGTATGAGGGTGGTTGTCCAGAGAGCATCTATTCCCAGGGAGACTGCGATTTTTATCAGCCATTTGTCGTTTGTCACCAAGCTGGTTGAGTGCTTTTCAGCCAAGAATATTACTTCTGCATCTTCAACTTCAATGGATTCGTTTTCGGCTAGTTTCTTCACCGAGTCCATTTCAGATGGGCTTATATCGATTACTTGGATCCATCCGTCGTTTATTGCTTTTTCAATGATCGATACGCCGGGCTTTCGTGAGGCTTTTGCCTCTTGCACGGTTTCTCGATGAACCGATGGGGGAATGAGGACGGAGTCGAAGAGTTTTCTTAGCAGTTGGAGTTGTCCAACTCTTGAGAGGTAGATTAACGGACCTGAATCACAGACGACCACTTATTCTTCCTTCTTTTTCATGGCTTCCAGGTCGAGCTGTAAGTCGGCTGCGGTGTAGTCTGCGGGTATGCCCGCCTTTTCGACCTCGTCCATCATATCGATATAGGTTAAGCCGGCCGATTTGGCTGCGGACCTCAATGTCATTTTTCCTTCCCTCATGGTGTCTATGGCCCTCTTCAACTTCCATCTTTTAATGGCCTCGGCCAATAGCCTGCGGATTACTTCTGCCCGTTCGGCCTTTTCTTCGCTCTCGATCTTCTTGATGTCCTGGTACATCTCGTCTGGGACCCTGGTTGTTATGGTCTGCAATTTGTTCACCGTTACAAATGAAGCGACACGAAACGATATAAGCGTAACGTTTATTCCACCGCAACTTTAGAGAAGTCATTGATAGGAGGAGGAAAGGTTGCCACCCCCCCTTGGTTATGGACAGGGATTCCCTACCATTGAAGTTTTCATTAAGTAACTGGGTGATAGCTGAATAACTCTTTCAGGTCGAATATGCTGTTAATATAAGAACCAGTGTTCCAATGAGTATCAGTGTCCAGCCGCCTAGAAGGTGGAAAATGTTTAGGGCGAGATCGAGTCCCGAGGCTCCCCATACGCGCGCGCGGGCTGATTAAATATTTGATTTGCGCGAGTCCTAGGGGCTGAATCGTAAGGGCTATTCTGCTTCGATTCTTGTCGGGATTGATGCTCGGCTCGCTCCCCGGTTCGCTGCGAGCGCGCGCGTGTGTGGCTTAATCTATGTTTTAATATATTCCGCTGTATTGGCTTAGGATAAGGCTATGAATAATTCTCAGCAGGAGGAAGGGCGCCCCAGATACAGGTGGGCCATCCTGTTTGTGTCGCTGCTCGCCTTCGTGGCATATGCCTTCAGTTTCCAAACCGCTCCTCCCCTGATCTCTTCCATAATCAGTGAGTTCGGGATCAGCAACGTCGAGGCGGGGCTCATCATGTCGGTCGTGGTTGTTCCGGGGATCTTCCTCAGCATACCGGCAGGCCTCATCACGGGCAGGTACGGCGTCAGGCGTGTGGGGCTCCTTTCCCTCCTGTGCGTGGTTGTGGGATCCATCGTGGCCGCCACGGCGGGTTCCTTCTTCGCCATGTTGATCGGGCGGCTGATCCTGGGCGTGGGCGGGGCCTTCATCCTCACCGCGACGCCATCCATCGTCGCCCAGTGGTTCGAGAGGGAGGAGCTGGGGAGGGCCATGGGTATATTCAGTGTCAACATGCCCCTCGCGACGGTGATAGCCTTCCCCAGCGCGAGCGCGCTGAACCTTACCTACGGGTGGCGCTTCCCCTTCTACGTGGGTTTGGTGCTGGGTATAGTCGTCACCCTGGTTTTCGCTGCGTTGATCAGGGAGGGTCCTTTGGCGCAGCGAAGGGTATCCGTGAACACAGGTTTAGCCGTTAAAAACCTTGAGTTATGGAAGATAGGCCTCGTCTGGCTGGTCTTCCAGGCCGCGGCCCTGTCGTTCACGACTTGGGCCCCCACGCTGGTCGAACGGTTCAGGGGGGTGCCGAAGGTTCAGGCGGGCTTCCTCGTCAGTCTGCTCGGCTGGGCCGCCATATTCTGCGTCCCCGTCTACGGCTGGCTTTCGGACAGGACGGGGAGGCGTAGGCCCTTCCTCATCGTGGGCTTCTTCCTGATGACCTTGTCGTTGGCCGCTGTGGCGTTCGTCCCCGACGCGGCGTTGGTCGCTTCGGTCATCGCGCTGGGCGTCACCTCGGCGATGATACCCCCCATCGCGCAGGCCCTGCCGTCGGAGATCATGGGGGCGAGCATGGCGAGCGTGGGGTTCGGCGTGCTGAACATCTGCGGGAACATCGGCGCGGCGCTGTCCCAGCCGATGATCGGATTCATATTGGACTCCACAAGTTCGTACGTCCTGAGCGTGATCGCGATGGCGGTGTTCGCGGCGATCGGAGCCGTTGCCGGTCTTTCCCTGAGGGGTAAGTAGGCTTACTTACGCAGATCGTCCACATCTCATTCCAAGGAAATGGGCTGTTTAAGCGTAACTCGTGAGCTCTATGCCGAGGAAGGAGCCGCGGAAATCGATTACGTCTCCCGGTATTCCTTATCTGAGGCTCTACGCGCGCGTACATTTACGAGTGTGAAGGCTTCTTCGTTGTTAAACTTGTTAAGAATTGAATCTTTGTGAGTCACCTCAGAAAGTGCCGCGCTAGCGCGCCTATGTGAAGCTACTATTTCTTTCTTTCCCCCTTCAGTTGAAGGGCATGCGCCTATTCGCCCACGTGGGGCACTATGGCTTCGCATCCAGGCACCCTCAATCGCGCTAGCGTCCACCGGT